>VMBT01000015.1_pt1 | contig 134201 bp, 123 predicted proteins | sample 4404301 | NCBI WGS metagenome assembly VMBT01 (sample SAMN12238535, study PRJNA552566) | marine metagenome | isolation source: Coastal seawater | place: USA: coastal Georgia, Sapelo Island | collected 2008-08/2009-08 | reverse complement strand
TCTTGATGATCTTGATCCGGTCATAGACACGTTCGTGGAAGTTGATCAGCAGACCTTTTTGCTTGAACTGCTCCTCCTCGAAGAACATAGTTCGCACAAGGCCATGAAATCTTCAATCAGCCTTTCTGAGTCATAGTAAGTTCGAAGAGTTTTTGTGGTTTTCTGGAAATGACTCCCATCGTTTTTAAATTGAGGCTGTTCCTATGCAATTTCATTTAAATGGTTTTAATCCTGGTGATCCTCGGTTTAGTGATCCTCAGGATGCAGTAGTCCCCCCGCCAATCAAAAGACCTCTCCCTGAAAAATGTGATGTGATGGTTGTCGGATGTGGTCCAGCCGGGCTAAATCTGGCAGCGCAGCTTTCGCAATTCGGCGAGATACACACCTGCATTGCAGAAGTAAAAGATGACAGGTTACTAGTAGGCCAAGCTGATGGGATTGCTTGCCGCACCGTTGAAATGTTCCAAGCCTATGGTTTTGCGAACCAAGCGATTCAGGAAGCCTATGGTGTAAACGAGATTGGCTTTTGGAAACCGCGTCCGGATATTCCAGAAGAAATTTTTCGAAGTGATCGGATTGATGATGTTGAAGAAGATTTGTCTGAGATGCCACACCTGATTTTGAATCAGGCCCGAGTACATGATTTTTTTCTGGAGGTCATGAAAAAATCTCCTCGCAAGCTGGAACCCTTTTACTCAAGAAGATTGGTTGATGTCCAAGTGGATCACTCAGAAAGGGAACATCCAGTCATTTTGAAGTTTGAAAGAGCGGTGACTCATTCACAATTTTCGAAACAAGTGGAGATCGTCAGATGCAAGTATGCTGTTGGATGTGATGGGGCACGAAGTCAAGTTCGTGAAGCAATTGGCAAAGAGCTAGTCGGTGATACGCTGAACCAAGCCTGGGGCGTGATGGATGTTTTGCTTGTAACCGATTTTCCAGATATCCGCCTCAAAGCAGTCATTCAATCAGCAAATGAAGGGAGTATGCTGATCATTCCCAGGGAGGGAGGATACATGGTTCGGCTCTACATCGAACTTGATAAACTCAAAGAGAATGAGCGAGTGGCTAAGGACCAAATGAGTCCGGAGGTCTTGATCGCAGCAGCAAATCGCATTATCAAACCCTACACCATTGAGGTGAAGGAGGTCCCGTGGTGGAGTGTCTATGAGATTGGACAGAGGCTCGCAACAGGTTTTGATGACTCTGATGCTGAGCAGGAGCCACGGGTTTTTCTGGCTGGAGACGCCTGTCACACTCACAGTCCCAAAGCGGGACAGGGAATGAATACCTCCTTGAATGACACCTGGAATTTAGGATGGAAGCTCGCACATGTGCTAACTGGCAGGGCTAGAGAATCTTTGCTGCGAACTTACTCTGAGGAGCGTCAGCAGGTTGCGCAAACGTTGATAGATTTCGACAGAGACTTTTCAAAAATGTTCAGCATGAAGCCGAAGTCGAAGGAAAACCCAGAGGGTGTGGATCCAGTAGAATTTCAAAAGTATTTCCAATTGTCTGGTCGTTTTACAGCGGGAGTCGCCACCCAATATCAACAATCAATGATTACGGCAGCAAATGATTTCCAAGATCTCGCTAAGGGTCAGATTATCGGCAAACGCTTCCACTCAGCCCAAGTCATTCGACACGCCGATGCAAAACCTTTCCAACTAGGGCATTGCATCACCGCAAATGGGGCATGGCGAATCTTTGCCTTTGCCGGGAAAGCCAAACCGATGTCTTCTGAATGCGGGATCCTGAAACTAGCTGAGTTCTTGAGTCTAAGCCAACAGTCTCCCCTCAATAGATTCACCCCAAAAGATTCAGAAATTGATTCAGTGATTGATTTCAGATTCGTTTTTCAAAGCCCTCACCGAGAGTTGGAACGAGGGACCCTACATCCTCTGTTAAGTCCCAAAAAAGGGAAATACGGCTTACGAGATTATGAGAAGGTCTTCTGCGTTGATTACCGCTCAGGAAACATCTATGAGAAACGGGGGATCAACAAAGATGTGGGATGCCTGATTATTGTTCGGCCAGATCAGTATGTTTCGCAGGTTTTGCCTCTAGCTCACTTTGATCTTCTTACTGAGTTTTTTGAGAAAATTTTATGTCCTGCGAGTTAGGACTTATGGCTCAAAAGATTGACAAATAATCGAAAGGCACCGGCTACCAAATGATCCATTTGGTAGAATAGATTCAGCGCACAATGCACATGCCGGCCTTTACCAATTGAGGACGACAAGAGACTCCCAAGGAGGGGTTCTTCACCAGGATCGCTCATTGCCAGCAAGGGTTCATACCGATCATCCCATTTGGAAGCGAAGTAAAGTCCACGCTCCTTTTGCCAACCATCAAAATCAACTGAATCAATTTTGTTGGGATAATTGAGTAGTGGATGCTTGGGGTTGAGAAATTGGACTGGAGCTGCCTGGTTGGTGACTCTCCAGCGAATCGAAGGACTACCAGGCTGAAGCGGTAGGGGCGAACTGGATGCGGAGTCCCAGTTATCGATTGGGCGTGAGTACTCGCTTACATAGCAACCACCTCTCTCAATCCACCCTCGAATTCGGTCCATCACTAAATTGATGGGTCTTGTCCTACCTGCAAAGACTCCTGCTACAATCACCTCGTATTTTTCCAAATCACCATACAGCAGAGTCTCATCATCCAGTTGAGTGACGGTTGCTCCCAATTGGGAAGCCCAAAAATAGGCTCTATCAGCTCCTCCATCAATCCAGCCAATTGAGATGCCTTCCAAGGATGCTGAATCCAGGATGAGTAGTTTGGTGTTGGCTGGCTTCTGGTATATCTGGGATCGGATATGCGGGTAAGCAATTTTTTCAATTTGAACTAATTCTGTTTCATTTACGAAAGCTCCAATTTCATAGCAACCTGGTGTGGTAGCTTTAGGAATTTGAACTGTGGCTTGATAGCAGCCTCCAGATTTTTCAAGAATTTCTGTGGGAGCCCAACCTCTAGGCAGTTTAAGCTTGGGTACACATTCCCCTTCTTTGCTACCCGAAGTATGAATCTGGAACTCACACTTTTTATCTTGATTCGGTAAACGAACACCGAACTCTGGAGTCATTTTTCCTGTTACTGGTGGAATGCTGCAGACCACCTGCTCAGGGATCAATTCTCGTCTGAAAGTTGTCCCATTAACGCTAAATTGAATTTGGGCATGTAGTGTTGCTGGAGAAAGCATTACTCCATGCCACCCTGTCATGGTGTGTAATTCGCTGTTGGATTGAAGCTGGAATTCATTAATTAGTTTTTTTCTGGGAGAATCGTTTACCTGGAGTTCAAACCCACTCTGATTGATCTCAATGGGAGTAAAAAGATCAGCCTCAAGCTCGATGTCTTGAAGTTGTGGATCTTGAAACCAACTAACGACTACCTGCGTTTTTTCTCCGAGCAATGGATTGGATGGCTGAATATCCATTTGGATTTGTAGATGAGCAGCCTCACTGGCTGCCATTGCAGCCTGTTTCAGTTTCAACGCTACGCGATGATGATGGATAGGGTGAATTTCCTCCCTCAGGATGAGCAAGGCCTCCTGCAATTGACAGATTTTTTGCAGCACTTTGCTGGAATCTGGAAAAGCATGCATTGCTGCTTCAGCAAGGTTTTGTGCATTGAAGGCTGCTTTCTTTCCATGAGATTTCTCACAATAATCCGCTAAGCCAGCCAGACTTTTCGGGACTCCTTCGGTCAGATCATCAAAAAAGGCTTTTCCAGAAGCGGTCTTCAGCTGATGTAGTGGCAATGGCCAATTTTGTTCATCTCTCAGGGTTCCCATGCCCTGAGTAGCGTGAAATCCCCTCGACCATTCTCCAATTTGGGCATAGGTCCCCCCATACACAAAATCAAAATCTCCACAGTTTAATTGATGAGAGGTGACGGGAGGTGGTTCTTCATCATCATAGGAGCCACCACCACCACTCCAGGCCGGGAGATAAAGAGCATTGGCTTGCCAAGTCTCTAAATCCAATTCAGAAAATTTGTTTGGGTCAGCCGCGCAATCAAAAGCTTCAATCGTAATTTGTGTAACCGCTCGATGATGGCCATGTTGACCAGCTACATCCAGGAAAGTGGGGATGAGAATATCGGGTTTAAAGAGGCGGACCATCTTGACAAGCTGCTTCAGGCTGTGCTCTCTCCCCCAAATTTCAAAGGTCTGTTCAGGAGTCTTTGAGAAACCGAAGTCTCTGATGGGATCTTCAGGGTTTTCTGCAAGCCAGCCAAGATCAGCACGAATGCAATGCATAGCTGCAATGAGTTCTTCTGTTCTCAGGAATCCCAGCTGATCTCCACGCTCTTTGCCCAGTGAATTCTGGCCTCCTTGTCCACGAACTGCGTTTACATAAACGACATGCATCCCATCCTGTAAGGAAAGCTTGGCAAGCATCCGGGAAGTTTCATCATCCGGATGTGCCCCTGTCTGCATGAAAATCAAGGTGGATTGGAGTGATCGGAGCCACTTATAGAGCTCACGCAGTGGCTGCCGTTGCTCCTGTCGCAATAGAAAATCCTTCTTCATTTCTCTCCCAAGCTTTGTCGTGTTCTTTTCAGCGTGAACTGATGTGTGGATCTAAGTGCAGGAAAAATGTTGATAGAGATTTCAACAGGCTGTTTCCGACTATTCAGATAGCGACGAGTCATTTCTAGGGCTAGCGATCCTTCTTCAACATCCATGACTTTGGCAATTTTATTTGTAAGCAAGATGGGTTTGATTACCTGTTGGATTTCGTTGATAACAACCCCGTGCTGCTCCTCAAGCAAGTCACAGATAAATCCCGGATAATCATCGATCCTTGCTTGAATATCCTGATATCTGAAGTCAATGTAGACATTTCCCCAGACCAACATCTGCTGACTCTGTTGATCCAAGCGATGTTGACAGATTTTCAGCCAATGTTTACCAGGTTTGCCGTCGAGCTGATGTGCTAATTCCTCGTCCGCAATGATCGCCTTTTTGGAGGTGACGATTCGCTCGGCGCCTCCACCATAGAGTAAGTCTGCGATTGGCTGAGTTGCATAGTTGAATGAGTTGGTGGGTTTGGCAGCCAGTACCCTTGTTCCATCTCCACGACGTCTGGAAATGAACCCATTTTCTTCTAGATTTTGTAAGGCACGTCTAACTGTCGGTCGGCTGACCTCGAACTCAACTGCCAGGTTGTTTTCACTTGGAAGGTAGTCTCCTATCCCCCAAAAGCCTTGTTTGATACGCTTTATCAGCGAATCTGCCAATTTGCCGTATCTGGTCTCCAATGAAGATCTCCGAAAATACTTTTGTTTCCTGTATACGAACAAAGAGACGAATTAAGATTTTCTCTTGACATCAAGTTGAATGTTATCGATAAGTTCTCACCTTAGTAAAAGTCATTACTTTTGCTTTTTGTCAACTGTTTTTGGGAGATGATCCATGAGGAATTTTTTCAATTCACTGATGCTTACCCTTCTTGCACTGCCAATTCTTTGGGTTAATTCTGTGGCTGCTGTAGAGATTGAATACTGGCAATACACCTATGCGAGTCGTGTTGAGGCAATCGACAAGCTGATTGAAAAGTTTGAAGCAGCCAACCCAGGCATCACTGTCAAACACACACATTTCCCTTACGCGGATTATCGTAAGAAAGTTGCCATCGCTGTTTCTGCTGGGGATGGACCAGATGTAGTACAACTCTACTACGGTTGGCTTCACGATTATCGTGACTCAAACTTGATTCAACCTCTCTCGAAGTCTGCGTTCCCTCATAGCATGATTGAGAAACAATTCTTCCCAATGGTGCAAACGATGAAGGTGGAAGGGGAATACTGGGGTCTCCCCACAGCAGTTCGCTCCCTTGCGTTGTTCTGGAATCAAGATCTTTTCTCCGAGGCTGGATTGAGTGGACCCCCCGAAACGCTTGATCAATTCGTGGACTATTCAAAAAAGCTGACGAAGAAAGATAGCGATGGGAATTACCTCTCCATTGGCTATGCAGTGGATACAGATGGACAAGACCACCACTGGTGGAGGGAAGTTCTGACAAGGCTATATGGTGGACAGCCATACTCTGCTGATGGAACGAAAGTGACCTATAATTCCGATGCAGGCGTGAAAGCTCTTCAGTTCCTTACAGATATTGAAGCAACTCATCAGGTAGGTTCAAACGGCTTCATGAACAGAGGTCAAGATGCATTCAAGGCTGGGAAAGCCGGGATGATCATCGATGGATCCTTTAGAATTTCCACCTTCCAGAAGCAAGAGGGGTTGAACTTCGCGATTTCTGAATTACCAGGCCACGCAGGTAAGCGCTATAATTTCTCTTCCTACTGGGTCAATGGAATCAGCTCAAAAGCTGAGGGAGAGAAACTCGCTGCAGCTGAAAAATTCCTTCAGTTTGTCACCACGGAAGAGGCGATGCAATTGTGGCTGGATACTGTCGGAGAACTTCCTGCAAAACCTGCGGTGGCTCTGGTTGAGGCAAATAAGTCGCACCCTTTCTACGGACCATTCATTCGTGGTCTTGGATATGCGACGGCTACGGATTTTGTCTCTGAACAACCACAACGACAGGCACTGATTGATGCTTACGATATGGTAGTGTTGAAGGGTACAAGTCCGAAAGATGCTCTTGCCAAGGTTTCAGAAGATGAGCAGGAAGTCTTGGATGAATTTTTTGATAACTGAAAATTTTAGCTTCTGCCTATAAACTGCGCGTGGTCTTTGTTTTAGAGACCATGCGTTCCAAATTTTGATTGGTTCCCTAAATTCTATGCTTCAATTTTGGGAGAAGCTCTCCATCAATCAAAAGCTAGCTTGCACAGCTTGGCTATTTTTAGCCATCCCAATTGTTTTCTACGCTACAATCCGCTTTTATCCCACCTTTGAAGCCTTCTATGTTTCTTTTCTGAAATGGAATCTGCTGGGATCTCAGAAATACATCGGCATTAAGAACTACGCAAAAATTCTTGGTGATGAAGACTTTTGGTTGGTTCTCTGGAACACAATCAAATACGCCCTGTTCGGAGTTCCAATCAGCTTACTGGTTGCCTTTTTGATCGCTTATTGGCTTAACGAAATAGAGTTTTGCCATGACTGGATTCGGGCAATGTATTTCATCCCATTTCTGACAACCGCAGTAGCAATGGCTTGGGTGTGGCGCTGGTTCTATCAACCAATGCCAATTGGTTACTTCAATATCATGCTTTCTTGGATTGGAATTCCCCAACAACCATTCCTGAAATCAATTGAACAATCACTTTATTCCATCATGGCGCCTGCAATCTGGGCAGGCTTGGGTTTCCAAATAGTCATTTTTATTGCTGGAATTCGGGCAATCCCAAAAAGTTACTTTGAAGCCGCAGAAATTGATGGGGCTGGCAGATGGCAAATCCTCCGTGAGATTACTCTTCCAGCCTTGAAACCCACCGTCATCTTTCTCACGGTCGTCTCGACGATTGGTTTCTTAAGAATTTTTGATCACGTTTACACGATGAGTGCAGATGGTGCGGGGGGACCGCTGAATTCCACAAAACCTTTGGTTCTGCTGATTTACGAATATGCATTCGATGAGTTTAAACTTGGTAGAGCATCAGCAGTGACAGTGATTTTGTTTTTGATCTTGCTGGTCATCAGCTTGGTTCAACTTTGGCTGATGAGGAAGAAATCATGAACGAATTTGAAATTCGCATGAGTCAGCTAGAGAAACTACGTCCTGCCAGGGTGATTACATGGACTCTGCTATTTTTGGGGGGAGTAGTGATGATTACCCCCATCATCTTCATGGTTTCTACCTCCTTCAAGTCAGGTCAGGAGGTGTATGTCCTAAGTATTTTCCCAGATGCACCAACGCTGAAGAATTATCTTTTCATTCTGGAAGAGTCGAAGTTCCTAAAATGGATGCTAAATTCCTTGTGGGTAGCTACGTTCAGTACAGCATCCGTTCTATTTTTTGATTCGCTGGTTGGCTACACCCTTGCGAAATTCAGTTTTCGAGGTCGTCAACTGATCTTCATCGCGATTCTCAGTACGTTGATGATTCCAACGGAGATGCTGATTATCCCTTGGTACATGATGTCACGCACCTTTGGTTGGATTGACACCTACTGGGGGATTGCCTTTCCTGGCCTGATGACCGGATTTGGTACGTTCCTGATGCGCCAGTTCTTCATGAGTCTTCCGGACGAATTGATCGACGCCGCCAGAATCGATGGTTGGTCTGAATTTTCGATTTGGTGGCGGATTGCCATGCCATTGGTTGTCCCGGCGCTCTCGGCGCTAGCGATTTTTCATTTTCTTGGCAACTGGACAGCCTTCATCTGGCCGCTGATCGTTACCAATGATCCGGAAATCTATACGATCCCAGTTGGGATTGCCTCCTTCAATGGAGAATTTCAGATGGACTGGGAGGTTGTAATGACCGCCTCTGCTTTAGCCACATTGCCTACCCTTGCCGTCTTTTTACTGCTCCAACGTTTCATCATCCGCGGGATTATGCTTGCGGGGTTAAAAGGATAAGTCATGCGATCAGAATACAATCAGTTTCCAGCCGCGGTTTATGCTCAGTCAGTCTTGGCCCCAGATTTCGAGGTTTATAAAGCTCACTTCTCAGAAGAACTGCATCAAATCAATCTTGCGCATGGAATCATGCTCTTTGAACAGGGATTACTCTCTTTAGAGGAAGTACGGTTGATGCTGGTAGCGTTAGAGGAAATTCATAAAGAAAAACAGTGGGCTAAGCAGAGTTTTGACGGAAGCTTCGAGGATCTCTTCTTTCTAGTGGAACGGGAGTTGGGTGCAAAGATCGGTGGGGATACTGCAGGTCGGCTGCATACAGGACGTTCTCGCAATGACATGGAGCACACGATGTTCCGGATGCAGTTGCGACAACACTTGCTCGAGTTGATTGCTCAATACTCCGGGTTGGTCGGGAAGGTTCTGGACCGGGCCACAGAAGGAAGGCAAGAAATTGTTCTGTTATATACCCATGGTCAGCCAGCTCAGGTCTCGGTGCTTGGTCATTACTTGGGAGCTGCACTGGAGTTCATGTTGAGGGATCTGAGCAGGATTATGGCTGCGCTGAAGGATGTGAATCTCTGTCCAATGGGTGCTGCTGCCATCACGACCTCCGGCTTTGCATTGAACCGTCAGCGGGTGTCCGAGTTGCTGGGATTTCCTGAAATTGTTGAGAATTCGTATGGGGCGATTGCAAACATCGATTACATCACGGGTTGCTATAGCGCACTCCGCTTGAGTTGCATTCATCTAGGACGACTTGTTCAGGACCTGGTCTATTGGACTGGCTTTGAAGTTTCACAGATTCTCGTACCCGATGGTCTGGTGCAAATCTCGTCAATAATGCCCCAGAAAAGAAACCCAGTTCCCTTGGAGCATTTGAGACTTAAGTTCTCCTTGGCAGGTGGTGCAGCGGATCAGATTATCCAAACGATGCACAACACTCCTTTTGCGGACATGAACGACTCGGAGCGAGAAACACAGGCCACAGGCTTTGCTGTCTTTGAGAGAATGGCCAAGGCGCTGCCGCTGCTAGCAGGCTTCATAGAAGCAATGCAAATCAATCACGCTTCCGTCCAAGATCGAATCCATCGCTCGATGGCCACAACTACGGAGCTTGCCGATACCCTGGTTCGAGAAGAGCAGATCAGTTTTCGAGCGGCACATCATGTCGCCCAGGTTCTGGCCAGAGAGGCAATCCAACAGAAATTGCGCTTGGATCATTTGCCTTGGGAGCTTTTCGAACAAACCTTCGTCAACGTGGTTGGGAGAGCACCTACAATCGGGCCCAAATCCTTGAAGCAGGCTTCCAGTCCGGAGAATTTTGTGGAGGTGCGCGAACTTCCAGGGGGACCAGGTGCCAGAGCGCTTGATCAATCCCTGCAAAACTATCGGCGGCAGTTGGCAGAAATTCAAGCACAGGCCCAACAAATTAAAGAAGGCATTGCGACAGCTGAAGCTCAACGGCAGCTTCTAGTGGCAGACTTGATCAGCAGGGAGCGGGTACACAATGGCTGAGATCACGTTGGAGGGGGTCACCAAGCAGTTTGGTTCGGTCACAGCGGTGCATCGCTTCAGCCTTGAAATCGCCGATGCAGAATTTGTGGTTTTCGTTGGCCCATCTGGCTGTGGAAAGTCTACGACCTTGAGGATGTTAGCTGGCCTTGAGGAAATTACCGCTGGAACGATCAGCATCGATGGCAAGGTCGTCAACAATGTCCATCCGAAAAATCGTGATATCGCCATGGTTTTTCAAAACTACGCCCTTTATCCTCACCTCAGCGTCTTCGATAACATCTCATTTGGACTACGGGCAAAAAAACTTCCAAAGTCTGAAATTCAACAGCGTACCCTGGAGGCTGCTGGCATTCTGGGTCTAACTGATTTATTAGCACGCCGACCAGGTGAACTCTCTGGAGGTCAGAAGCAGCGTGTTGCGATGGGTCGAGCGATTGTTCGCAAACCGAAGGTCTTTCTTTTCGATGAACCCCTCTCCAATTTGGACGCTAAGCTCCGACACAAGATGCGGGCTGAGATGAAGAAGCTGCATCAACAGGTGAGAACGACAACAATTTACGTCACCCATGACCAGGTTGAGGCAATGACGTTGGCCGATCGGATCGTGATCATGAAGGACGGGCACATCGAGCAGGTTGGGAGTCCAGATGAAGTCTACCAGCGACCTCAGAGCCAGTTCGTGGCGGGCTTTATCGGCTCTCCTTCGATGAATTTTGCTGCAGGGGTATTGGAGGGAAATTCAGAAGCAAAGCGCCTGATCACGCCTAGTGGAGGTAGCATCGAACTCGGAACCTGTCCATATCCAGCAGGAACAAAGGTGGAACTAGGCTTTCGACCCGAACATATGGAGGTTGCTGAAAAGGCAGATCACAACGAGGAACAGATTTCGATTAATGCCCAAATCTCTGTTGTTGAGCCGATGGGCCATGAAACCATCCTAACCTGTGAAGCTCCTTTTGGTGAAATCACTGGCAAATACACTGGTGCTCGGAAACTCATCCCCACTCAGCTAGTGCACTTCCATGTGAACAAGGAGAAGTTGCACTATTTCGATGCCCAAACCGGCAAACGCTTGGAGGTTCCATCAGTTTAGTATCTCAGTTTGAGTAAATCCTGTTAGCAACTTCATTAAAAATTATAACTTAGCATCCTCCAATCCGCAGAAGGGGTCAACGGGCGAGGTGCCTTGCCAAGGGGTTTCACCCAGCAATGCGTTGAGGACAGCGGACTGCATCTGCTCGGTTGTAGAGTAGGCGTTGATATAAGTAGGAACGCGTGGGGCATCGTAGAGGTGGTAGGGATACCCGAAAGAGATCATTGCTGTCGGGACTTCGTGCCAGAAACGTTGCATCGAAAACCGGAAGCCTCCCATCAGTTTTAGCCAATCAATGAAGATGTGATTGCGCGTCAACAGTGTTTCTTCCCCAAACAAGTAGAGTAATAAGTCGTAAGCACTTGGATCAACTTCCTCCCCTGCCCTGTAGACGCTGACCTCAAAGCCTTTTTCCTGCATCATTTCTGGTAGTTGAAAAGGTATTGGGTTTGGTTGGAATGGGTCAACGATTCCTCCGGAGATGATAAGTACTCTTCGATGTTTTTCTGGAGAGATTGGCAGCAGATTTTGAGTGTCTTTCACCAAGGTGGGGACACGTTGATGCAGCTCTTTTGCGAAGGCCTCATCCGCTGCTCGATCACGCGCAGGCAAAGCTGGAATTCCATTGTGCAATCCAACCCTCGCTTTTAGGGAGAGTATCCTGCTGACTGCTTCATCTACACGTTCCAGGCTTAATCGGCCATCTTCAATAGCTTCCTGCAACCACCTGAGATCCTGCTGTGGATCATTAGAAAACAGGATGATGTCGCAACCAGCAGAGATGATTTTGGGAAGAAAATCTTTGCGTTTGGCAAAGGCGTTCAGTCCAGCCATTGCCGTGGCATCTGAAACAATCACCCCATTGAATCCCAGATGATCTCGCAATAGGGTCTGAGTGAGATGCCGGTTGATAGTCGCAGGGGTGAAGGCATCTGCTTCAAAACCAAGCTTACGGACCCAGGCTGGAAAAGCGATGTGTCCTGGCATTACGCTGAGGACACCGGATTGAATGGCATCTCGGTAAAGGCTACCGAAGGTGGCTTCCCATTCTTCAACAGAAAGTGGATTAATCGTGGTGACGAGGTGTTGGTCACGATCATCATATCCTTCACCAGGCCAGTGCTTTGCCGTTGCGGCAACCCCTTTGCCTTGAAAGGTGCGAATCTGGGTCAACATGTGTCGACGGATCCGCTCAAGGTCTGAGCCAAAGGAGCGTGTGCCCACAATGGCGCTACGGAACTCCTTGTTGATGTCCAAAAGGGGTGTGAAGGTCCAGTTAATGCCATTAGCCAAGCCATCCATCGCCAAAATCTCTGTCGCCCGCTCGGTAGCTGTCACATCGTCGACGGCAGCAATGCCAAGAGGGTTGGGAAGAACAACTCCACCCGGTTGGGACATGCGACTCCCTTCGAGGTCTGCTGTGATCAGCAAAGGAACCGGTGCCTGAGCATGGAAGTCATCGCGGATCTTTCTTTCCAAATCTGCATCCCCACTCACCTTGCGAGCCATCGAGCCTAGACCGAGTCGTTGCAATTGGGCTAATTCTTCAGGATCATCCGTGCGGATCAGTACATTGATCAACTGTGCAAGTTTTTGTTCCTGGCTCATGGATTTTAAGACAGTTTCCACCCAGGTAGCCGCTTCATCATCCAGCAGAAAGGGGAATTGACGAGGATCGAATTTCTTGGTCATAGGAAAATCTTTGGATTATTGAAAATTCAGAACTTTCTCATGCTTGTTTCAGTTGGAACATTCAGCATCTTTCCTGAACAGCAAGGTTCGTATTTTGTCTGTTCACATCTTACCAAACGGTTTTGATTGATCCCCCATCAACTGCGATGCTGCTTCCTGTAACGTAGGATGCTGCTTCTGAGAGTAAAAAAGCTCCCATCTTTCCAAAGTCTTCGATTGTGCCATATCTTTGAAGCGGGATGGTTGCCTGACTCTGGGCCTTACGTTCTTCCACAGAAATGCCAGCTGCTTTCGCCTGATTTTCATCGATGGAGCGCACACGATCAGTATCAATTCGTCCAGGCATTAGGTTGTTTACTCGAATATTTTTGGGAGCTAGCTGTAGCGATAAACTCTTTACGAGGCTTGTTACCCCGGAGCGCATAACGTTTGAAAGAATTAGAACATCAATTGGTTCCTTCACTGAAGAAGAGGTCACTGTAAGAATGGAACCACCTCCACGAGATTCCATCGATGGAATAACCTGACGAATCATTCTAACCGCGCTCATCAGGTTCATATCGAAGGCTGCTTGCCAGTTCTCGTCAGTAAAATCCATAAATTTTCCCGGAGGAGGCCCTCCTGCATTGACCACCAGCAGATCTACTCCGCCAAAGTGATCGGTTGTTCTTTTGGTCCAATCTTGGATACTTTGGTTGTTGGATGCATCTAGAATTGAACTCAAAACATCTGCCTGGGTTTCCTCTCGTAACTTTTTGGCTGCTGATTCAATTCCGTCTTTTGATCTGCTGCCAATCGACAATTTTGCACCTTCACGAGCCAATTCCTGGGCAATTCCGAATCCCAGGCCTTTGCTTGAGGCGGCAACCATCGCGACTTTGCCTTTTAAATTTAACTGCATTTTCTCTCCAGAATCTTTTGGTTTAAGTTTGGTTATTGAAGTGACATTCAACAGACTGGAAGCTTTCCTAAGATGCAAGATGTTCAACCAAAAATTCCACGATGAAAGTTATCGGCTTTTTCGCAAAAATCGACTTTGATCCGCTTCTAAAGGGTATCCTGGTCTTCAACTAAAATTATCACTGGGTGTTCATCTAGGCAGTAGATTGATCACTTGGTTCTAAGTGGATTGATCCTCAATTTTCATAAGTTTAGGTACAGAAAATGGCGCATGTTGATTTAATTCAATACGAACAGGCATCGAAAGAAGTCAAAGAAGTTTTCGATGATATCAAGAATTTACGGAAAATTCCTGATGTGAATAATTTTTGGAAATGCCTGGCCAATCACCCACCAACACTCAAACGAACCTGGGAAAGCTTGAAGGAGGTGATGGCTCCTGGGGCTCTGGATTCACTGACCAAGGAACTGATCTATGTCGCGGTGAGTGCTAGCAATGGATGTGAGTACTGCATTCATTCCCACACTGCCGCAGCAAGAAAACAAGGCATGACGGATGAAATGTTTGGAGAGTTGATGGCGGTAGTGGGGATGGCCAATGAAACTAACCGCTTAGTTCACGGATATCAGGTGCCTCTGGATCCACAATTTCGCAAAGAAGATTAGGGTCAACTTTTTCAGAGCAAGTGAAAAAATCGTCTCTCTGAAATTCAGCAGCAACAAGCTTGAGGTAATCAATGAAAACTAAAGAAATGAAAAAAGGTGGATACGAATATATCCCAGGGGTCATGCAGTATTCTGGTGGCGTATCATCCTTGCCAGGCTTCCAAATTGTTCGTGTGAGATTTATGCAACCTGTTCCGATGGAGATTGGATTTCAGAGAATTGCGGCTCATCTTCAACAAGCAGGCAGACCCAAAACATCATTTTGTGCGTGCGAGCTGAGATCACCAGGACAGTTTACCCAGGCTGGTTTTGAAGAATTTAATCGTAATTATGCGAATACCCTCAGGGATTGGCAGATTATGGAAGGGAACGACAATCCTGTCGCTCGTTCCAATGTCTGTCCAGCCGTCAATGCTCCGGATTCACCATCCTTTCACGCTTTTTGTTACACAGTGGAAGCCGAAGCCAATGAACAGTCATTTGTCATTGCTGGCTCTGGAGAAGCCCCCGAGGGCAAAGGAAACTATGCGGATGTTGCTATCAGTCATGGAGATATCAGCGCGAGTGGAATCCGCTCAAAAGCAGAATTTGTTCTTGGAGAGATGGAACGCAGAATGTCTTTCTTCCAGAGCGGTTGGTCCTCCACAACCGCTGTTCAGTTATACACCGTTTATGATGCACATCATGTCCTTGTCAAAGAAATGAGTGAACGGAAAGTCCTTGAGCACGGCATCACCTGGCACAACTGCCGACCCCCTGTGATTGGCTTGGATTTTGAGATGGATTGTCGTCGGGTTTTTGAAGAAAACGTTCTTCCATAAAATGCGATATGAGTTCTCATTGAAAAGCAGTTGTTCACTCAACAAAGAAACTGATTGGCAGCATTTTTACTACCACTCCAGATCCTACAAAAAGGGTGATTGTTGCTGCAATGGAGTGGGTGGCCTTATTACTTGGTTGAGTTGAACATACGAGTTGAATGAATTTATTTAAAAATGAGGGTTTCAATAGGTTTTTCAAGCCGAGTTTTCCTTTTGAACCAAAGAAATTCCCATTCTTTTATGGCTGGTGGATCCTAGTAGTTGCAACCTTTGGAATGCTTGCGAGTATACCGGGTCAAACGATTGGAGTCGGAGTATTTACGGAGCATTTGCTCAGTGTATCAAATTTGAGCCGTCTCGATCTGAGCATTGCTTACATGCTTGGTACTGTTGGGAGTAGCTTACTGATTCCATACGGAGGAAAATTATTGGACCTTTGGGGATCAAGGATCATGATCATCTTTGCCGGATTGGGGTTGGCATTTGCTCTCTTTCTTCTAAAAAATACGGAGGGCCTGTTAGCTTTTTTGAACCAGTTATCCTGGCTTTCTCCGTTCGTAGTTAGTTTTGTCATCCTTTCGTTGATCTTCTTGCTCTTGCGTCAGTTTGGACAGGGGTTGATGACCATGGTTAGTCGCTTTGCCTTGTCAAAGTGGTTTGACCGCAGACGTGGGTTAGTGACAGGCATCAACGGTGTCTTTGTCTCCTTTGGTTTCTCTTCAGCACCCCTTCTTTTGAACACGCTAATTCTAGAGCAAGGTTACCTTGGCAGTATGGTGATCTTAGCAATCATCTGTGGATTAGGTACGGCCTTCCTCGGTTGGTTGTTTTTCAGAGATCAGCCTGAAGACTGTGGATTGGAAATGGACGGCTCGCCCCCTCAAAAGTTGGGGGATATTGATTCCAATCCAGGTTCACCCCAAAACACTACTGCGAAAGACCTCCCACTTGAAGAAGTTCGTAAGAGTTTTACCTTTTGGATCTTTACTCTGGGGATGGCGTCTTCCTCACTCATCATCACAGGATTCACCTTTCACATTGCTTCTATTGGAGAAATGGCGGGCTTGGACCGATCTGCCATCTATTCGATCTTCCTGCCGATTTCAATCATCAGTGTGATCACAAATTTTACTTCCGGTTGGTTGAGTGATCGCATTCCTCTGAAATATCTGCTGATGGTACTTGTGTTGTCGCTCGGCCTAGGGAGTTTCGGAATGTTATATTTACACGAAACAATTGGAAGGATTTTGGTGATGATTGGCTATGGCATCCAGGGTGGAGTATGGGGATGCCTTTCTGTGGTAACCTGGCCAAGATTTTATGGTCGGAAACACCTTGGCGCCATCTCAGGTCTCTTTATGGGGGTTGTCATTTTTGCCAGTGCCATCGGCCCAGCTTTTTATGGAATTTCTCAACAGATCACAGGAAGTTACAATACTTCAGCCTGGGTCGCTGTGCTGATGAACTTGCTCATTTTTGTGGGAGCATTCAAAGCAAAGCGAATGTTGACAATATCTAGGTAAGCAATTATGAAGGCTTTACTTTTAGGAACTAAGAACAGATTCACAAGGAATATGAAAGGAAGATGCGCATGAGAATCGAAGGCAAGTGCCATTGTGGCAAAATTTCAATCACTGCGGAGGTAGATCCAAATACCGCTACTGCCTGTCACTGCACGGATTGTCAGATGTTTGGCGGAGGTCCTTTTCGAACTGTTGTGGTAGCCAAGGCGGAAAGTACCCAAATTGAAGGCGATCCTAAGGAATACACAAAGATTGCCGAAAGCGGAAATCCTCGGATTCAGGCATTCTGTGGAGAATGTGGAACCAGCCTCTACGCAACAGACCTGAACAAGACTGTGTTCAATCTGCGCACCGGATTTCTGAAGCAGCGTGAAGAATTGATTCCCAAAAAACACATTTTTGGAGACTCATCAGCCAAGTGGCTAAAGGATCTTGACCAACACCAATGGTTTCCCAAGACTCCTCAAAAATGAACCATCCAAAGAGATTCGCTTCTCTTCAGATTTCTCGTAATTCGGGTTGTCTAGCGATTGGATTCTGAAATTTGCAGTGCTTTGGCTACCTTTTCCTGCATTGAAGGCAGCCATTGGCTACCCTCTTCGCTCGTGATGGCCAACCAAAACAAGAAGGCACAAGCCGCAATTACGGATAATCCAATGCCAAATCCACCTTTTTCTTTTTCCCTCTCGCGGTGAATGGGTTCGTCCAATCCTTGCTGAATCACTTCCATTTCCTGAGGCGTGACATGATCGGCAGGGGATGGTGTTGGAATATCAGCATTGACCCTACTTGGCGCACTATTGTGGAGGAGTAATCCCTCCACTTCCTTTCGAAGTGTCTGAATATCTGCGGAGAGGGTACCAATCATTTGCTCGGTACGCTGAGAGATCTGCTTCTCCAACTCCAGAGTCTTTAACAACTCCGACTTTTCCAGGGTCAACACTTCCACCTGCTTTTTCAGAGATGATAACTCTTCTTGCAAAGCAATGATTTGTTGAGCTGACTCTTGATCTGCTTTGCCTTTTCGGATTTTTGGAGTGGAAGTCGAATCTTCTTGGAAGGAAATTGCTTGCTGGATTTTTTGGAATTGTTCTTCGTCCAGAAGTCTTCGTCGACCATCCTGATGAGGATTGATCTCCAATTCCTTCATCAGACGATACAGCTTGGACTTCCCAATCTGTAGATCTTGAGTAAGTTGGGTCAGTGTAATCATCTTTAACTCCAATGTTTGATGCATACCTGCAGTATTTTATTCACTATCCATTAGTGATGGTACTGACGTGACGCTATGATAATCATTTCATCTTTTTTTCCCATTAATTTTTTCTCATGGGAAAAGAATTAACGGTTCCTCCTTTGACGATGAGTTGGAAAAGTTAGATTAACTACCAATTTTTGCGAATGCTACTAACGATCGAGTTCAGCCGAGAGTCGCTGATCCCTAGTCCCTGTTCTGCAAGATGACTAGACAATTCCTGCTTCACATTTGAAGGTAGCCGAGAGGGCATTCCCCAAGGGAAAGTTTTTCTGAGTAAATTCTCAATAATAGCTTGTGCACCATTCGTTTGTTGGGACTCCAGTTGTTCATTTACGTGAAATCCGTTTAATTTTTCTCCCGAATACAATTGACCACTGGCCAATTCATCAGCACTTACCTCCGACATTGAGGTCGACACTAGATTATTCGAAATATTTTTTTTGTATTTTTCAATTTCTTGTCGGAGTTTGAGATTTTCACTCTGAAAGTTCATCATCAGTTTTTGCCACTGACTGACTTGTTCGATTAACTCCGTATTTTGGGCCCGCTCTGCTTTTACCTGAGATTTTAGAAAGCCAATCTGATCGCGTAATTCACTGATCAATAAATCCTGTTGTCCAAGATCAATTGCCGATTGCGCGTCTTGAAGATTTTCCTCTTTTTCATGTTTAGTTTCAGTGGAAGAAATTACTTGGGTTTGTTTTTTCAACAAACCTTTTAGATGTTGATAGTCTTCTTTTTGGATCAGCTGATCACTGCCATTGGAAACCAGCTTGATTCGATAGTCCCTGACGATTCTCTCAAATTCATCGCTTGAAATTCCTAATTTTTTTGCGGCTTCAATCGCGGTTTTCATTGGTTGTTCAGAGTGATTTTGCTGCGGAAATCGTCAGTGCAATGTTTTTGAGATAAAGAAAGACAGTTTGTGGAAAGGAGAAGATTTTTACCGTTGATTTTTAAAAAATTTAGACTTGCAGTTTATTTGCCGATGAAAGGCAGGTTTACTTTTCTGAAGAAGAATACTTTCAAAAGTTAAATGCTGATGGCGTGTCAATTTTGAATTACTAAACTCTCAGTCAGGTCTATTTATGAACGATTCTTCTCAAAGGAATTTAATGAAACGCAAAATTATCATTGATACGGATCCTGGACAGGATGACGCGCTCGCTATCTTATTGGCGTTGGCAAGCCCCGAAGAATTAGATGTTTTGGGAATTGTGACGGTTGCTGGAAACGTCCCCCTGCCATTGACAACGCGTAACGCCAGGGCACTTGTTGAGCTTGCGAATCGGCCAGAGGTTCCAGTTTTTGCTGGGTGTCCACGCCCCCTGATGCGGAATCTAGTCACAGCAGAGCATGTTCATGGCAAGACGGGTTTGGATGGATGGGACATGCCGGAACCCAGCGTCGCATTGCAGAGGGAACACGGAGTTGACTGGCTGATTGAAACGCTAAGACAAGCTGAGGATGATTCCATCACCCTTTGTACTTTGGCTCCGCTGACCAATGTGGGGATGGCTTTTGCCAAAGCTCCCGATATTCTCACGAAAATCAGAGAGATTGTCACGATGGGAGGAGGTTATTTTGTTGGCGGTAATGTCACCCCTGCAGCAGAATTCAACGTCTATGTTGACCCACATGCTGCCCAGACAGTCTTTTCCTGTGGTCGTCCACTGACTGTGATGCCCCTGGATGTCACTCACCAAGCATTGATGCCAAAGACCTGGATTCAGAGTCTCAGAGAACTTGGGACTCCGGTTGGAGATGCTACTTCAGGGATGCTGAGTTTTTTTGAAAGATATGATGTCAAAAAATATGGATCAACAGGGGGGCCACTTCATGATCCAACAGTGATTGCCTATCTACTGAAGCCAGAACTGTTCGAGGGGAAATTTGTTAATTTGACCGTGGAAACGCAATCAGATTTGACAATGGGAATGACCGTTCTTGACTGGTGGGGGGTAACAAAACGCAAACCGAATGCGACTGTCATGAACAAAATCGATGCAGAGGCCTTCTTTGATTTGCTGCTGGAGAGACTTTCAAAATTGTAGAACGAATTTTTTAATTGCTTGGAATCTCTCTGATAAACTCCTGATAGTATGGTTCCTTGAATTCCTTGAGCAGTCGGGTCAACTCCATCAATGGGTCCGGGTGATCATCAACCCTGAGATTACACCAAGGAAAAGGCTGCTCTCGAGTGGTCAACAAGGCTGCTGATTGTCTGCCACGTTTATCACCTCCAGCTTCTTCTGCAGCAAAGAGAGCTTGCAGCAACCTGGATTCCAATGATCGGTCTGTAGACAATTTCAACGATTCTACACATGCTGCCAAAACAAAGGAGCCAGCAAGGCAATTTCCAGCGACACTGAAGTTCTCTCCTCCTACATGTCCTGCCCAGGGCTGGGCCTCTGCTCCTGTCCAAGCCCAAGAATTCCCATGACCATCAACTCCGTGCACCTGTCTTTTTTGTGGTGAAGTATCTTGTTCCAGGGCTTGTTCAAGTGCATCTTGCACAAGTTGCCCTTTAGCCATTGCGGCTAAACCCTGTAATCCGAGATGAGGATTGGTTGTAGATTGGGTAGCAATCGCTCCGATTCCTGCTGCCAGGTGAGGGACCAAAGCGCCCACAGCAAAGTGCTTGGTAGCCACTGCGATTCCGAAATGATTTTTTACCGGATCTCGAAGAACAATCGAATAGGTCATTTTGGGTCCTTTTTTCAATTTCTGAAAATTTATCATGATAAATTATTGACAGCATCAAATTTATCAGGATAAATTCGTTGCGTTGCCATCTTCGGGCAACTTTTCCTTACTCTCTTTGGAGAAGATCATGCTGAAGAAACAGATACGAGTGATGTTGCTGCTCAGTTTCCTTTTGCTCAGCTTCGGACTGACCATCCAAGCTGCGACCCCAAAAGATGTGCTGGTGGTGGCTCAGATTGCGGAGCCGAAGTCAATGGATCCTGCGACAGTGACAGCGGTCAATGATTTCCGAATCCTGATGAATGTTTATGATGGGCTGGTCCGTTACCGAAGCGGAACGCTTGAGGTCGAACCTGGCCTGGCGGAGTCCTGGACAATCAGTGATGATGGAAAAGTCTACACATTCTCACTGCGCCAAGGAATTAAATTTCACGATGGCAGTCCCTTCAACGCAGAAGCGGTCAAGTTTAACTTTGATCGTATGTTGGTCAAAGATCACCCCTACGCTGAGACCGGGCCCTTTCCCCTATCGTTTTTCTTCTCAGCAATCAAGGAAACAACAGTTGTAGACGAATACACGGTGCGTTTCCGTATGGACGATCCTTATGCTCCATTACTTTCGAATCTGGCCTACCCCACCGGGCTGATCATTTCCCCGGAAGCTGTCAAAAAACACGGCAAGGATGTTGGGCGGAATCCAGCTGGAACTGGACCCTACCAATTTAGAGAATGGAAGAGTAATCAGCACGTGATTCTGGATCAGAATGGCAACTACTGGGATGGACAGGCCGGATTGAAGTCTGTGGTGTTCCGACCAATTACTGATGCAAACACCCGGGTCGCAGAGATGCTTTCAGGTGGTATTGATATGATGGTCGAAGTTCCACCCGACAACGTCGCGACTTTCTCTTCAAACACTGGCTATGCCCTGCATGAGCAGGCAGGACCACATCTTTGGTTTTTGATTCTGAATTTGAAAGAGGGACCTCTTCAAGACAAGCGAGTTCGCCAAGCTTTGAACTATGCCATCAACAAGCAGGCACTAGTTGAGAATGTTCTGCAAAATACTGCCACAGTGGCAAGCGGCCCAACCCCGGCTGCGTTCTCCTGGGCTTACAATGATGCGCTGCAACCCTATCCTTACGATCCAGCTAAAGCACGAGAGTTGGTCAAAGCTGCTGGTGCAGAGGGTGCTACATTGACCTTCTACGTAACTGAGGGAGGCTCTGGAATGTTGGACCCTGTCCCAATGGGTACTGCTATTCAGGCGGACCTCAAGGCGATTGGTTTGAACGTCAAGATTGAAACCTACGAGTGGAATACTTTCCTGGGCAAGGTCAATCCAGGTTTGGAAGGCAAGGCGGACATGGCTGAGATGGCCTGGATGACCAATGATCCAGACACCCTTCCGTTCTTAGCCTTGCGAACTTCCGCTTGGCCTGATCAAGGTGGATTCAACTCGGGTTACTATTCCAATCCTCAAGTGGACGAGCTTCTCGAGCAGGCCCGTGTCAGCACCAGCCAAACTGTTCGTGCTGCGCTCTACAAGGAGATGCAGCGTATCGTGCACGATGATGCCCCATGGGTCTTCGTGGCGAATTGGAAGCAAAACGCTGTGACTGGGAGCAATGTGCAAAACTTCCGCTTGGAGCCATCCTTCCTCTTGCTTCTGCACAAAGTTAGCAAGAACTGAGAGAATCTGGGGGTTGCATCTTTTGAGGTGCAACCCTCACTACTCTTTTCGAAGCTAATTCTCATTAATGTTGCGCTATACAATTCACCGACTGCTGTTGACCATTCCAGTACTGGTTGGGATTTCAGTGGTCGTGTTTCTGATCATGGCCCTAATTCCCGGAGATCCTGCAACCGCAATTCTTGGGGCCTTTGCCACTCCAGAAAATGCTACCAAACTCAGAGCTGAATTGGGCTTGGATCGGCCATTGATTGAACAATACTTCACTTGGGCGGGCAATCTTCTCTCGGGTGATTTTGGACGAAGCTATGCTTTGAATCGTCCGGTATTGGATGAATTATTGGAACGTCTGGGGCCTACCCTCCTTTTGGCTGGGTCGGCGATGTGTGTCTGTGTTTTACTGGGACTAATCGCTGGATTACTAGCTGCGGTCAAACAATACACATGGGTTGATCAGGGACTGACCCTTTTTACATTGATTGGGATTTCTGCACCATCTTTCTGGTTAGGCCTCATGGCAGTTTCCCTGTTCACCGTTCAGTTGGGTTGGTTGCCCGCAAGCGGAATGTACACGCCCTATGGAGATGAGAGTCTGGGTGATTTACTGGTCCACCTCTTAATGCCTGCGGTAACACTTGGATTAGTGGCGTCAAGCGTAATTGCAAGACTGACCCGCACCAGCATGTTGGAACAGCTTCGCCAGGACTACGTTCGTACTGCCCGGGCAAAAGGAGAGCGAGAAACCGCAGTAGTGATTAGACATGCTTTTCGGAATGCACTCGTTGGCCTGATTCCAGTTCTGGGTCTGCAGGCTGGATTCGTTTTAGGGGGTGCTGTCTACATAGAAACGGTATTCCAGTGGCCAGGCATCGGCAGGATGCTGGTCAATGCAATCTCCACACGTGACATCCTCCTTGTTCAAGGAGGGGTAATGATGGTGGCCACAATCTACGTATTCTTCAACTTATTGGCTGACCTGATTCAGCATGCTTTAGATCCGCGAATTCAGCATAGCCATGGTTGAAAAAACCACTCCAGCGCTGGAATTCTGGCAGAGATTGAATCGTAATCGATTGAGCACAGTCGGACTACTGATGCTGGGGCTCATCTTCGTGCTTTGTCTAATGACCCCCTGGCTCCCCCTGCCCGATCCGGATGCTACCGATCTGGCAAATCGTCTCAAAACTCCCTTAACTTCAAATCATTGGCTTGGAACCGATGAACTCGGTAGAGATCTTCTTTCAAGGCTGCTTTGGGGGACTCGAGTGAGCTTGGTGGTTGGGTTTGTGGCGACGCTTGCTGCAGCATTGGTGGGCAGTCTGATTGGTCTGGTCTCTGGATATTTTCAGGGCTGGATTGATAGCGGACTCATGAGAGGAGTGGATACTTTGATGGCATTCCCCTACATGTTGCTGGCGCTGGCGATTGTGGCCGCCTTTGGCCCTGGACTCCTGAATGCCCTCTTTGCTATAGCGATCGTAAATGTCCCCTTCTTCGCAAGAACGGTTCGCGGAGCTACGATCTCGTTGGCACAGCGAGAGTTTGTCCTGGCAGCCAGACTTGGTGGGGCAAGCCACTTTGGTGTACTGTGGCGTGAACTGCTGCCCAACATCCTACCTGTGATTGTCGTCACAATTTCAACCACGGCTGGATGGATGATTCTGGAAACTGCAGGATTGAGTTTCTTGGGCTTGGGTGCTCAGCCTCCGACTGCAGATCTTGGGTCCATGTTGGGTGAAGGAAGGAAGCTCCTCTTTACAGCGCCCCATGTTTCTACGCTTCCTGGGTTAGTAATCCTGATCTTGGTTATCTCCTTGAACCTGCTAGGAGATGGGGTCCGGGATGTTTTGGATCCACGTTTGCGGGGAGGAGCTTTGCGCAGTCCACAACCAAGGACAGAAGTCCTCAGTGCTGAGCCGGGCTCAGCTCAGGTTAGATCTGCGGAGAAGCTTGTTGTCCGTAACCTCACGACAGAATTATTTCAACAAGGACAAGCCAAGCCCCTGGTGAGGAATGTCGATTTTGAATTGAGGCCTGGAGAGTGTTTGGGGCTCGTTGGTGAGTCGGGTTGTGGGAAGTCTGTGACCGCATTATCTCTTGCAGCCTTGGCTGCGTCCCCGCCTCTACGAATTGCTTCAGGAACTGTAGAGCTGGACGGAGAGGATATTCTGCGCCTTCCTCTCAGACTGCTTCAGGATATCAGAGGCAAACGAGTCTCCTATATCTTTCAGGATCCTCTCGCAACTCTAAATCCAGTGTTGACGATTGGTGAACAACTCATTCAGGTGATTCGAAGACACCAGTCACTTTCTTCAAGAGCGAGTTATACGGAGGCGTTGCACCTGTTATCCAGAGTAAGAATTCCTTCTCCTGAGACTAGGATGAAGGCTTATCCTCATCAGCTTTCTGGAGGAATGCGTCAACGAGTTTGCATTGCAATTGCCTTGGCTAATCGTCCCGAGATTTTGATTGCAGATGAGCCAACCACCGCTCTGGATGTAACAATTCAGGCTGAAATCCTGTCATTACTCAATGATTTGAGAAAGACCACCAATGAGGATAGCCAAACAGGACAAAAAATAGGTTTGTCAGTCCTTTTCATCACTCATGATCTGGGGGTAGTCTCGACAATATGTGAAAAAGTTGCGGTGATGTACGCTGGTCAAATTGTTGAGTTTGGGGAAACCAAATCAATTTTAGAATCGCCACAACATCCATATACCCAAGCCTTGTTAGCATGTACACCGCGGCTTGGAGCCAAGCACAAGGTGCTAGGGGGCATACCTGGAACACCTCCACCTCCGGGTGCGTACCCTTCTGGATGTGGGTTTGTCGATAGATGCAAAGTTGCGTCTGCTAAATGCCAGGAACCTGTCCATTTGATGCAGCTAAGCTCAGACAGGCAAGTACGATGTGTTCTGAAGCAGGTTGCAAATGCCTGAGCCTCTTTTACAGTTTGATCGCGTTACGAAGGAGTTTGACCTACACAAGAACTGGTTTGGCAAAACGTCGAAGAGATTTCGGGCGGTTAATGAGGTGACATGGCAGGTCGAGCCAGGAGCTGCTTTGGGAATCGTAGGAGAGTCAGGTTGTGGTAAGTCAACAATGGCTCGCATGGCAGTTGGGCTAGAGTTGCCCACTTCTGGAGAGATCCGTTTCGCAGGAAAATCGTTAGCCAAGTGGTTGAAGGAAGAAGCCCTGCTGCTGCGACAATCTGTCCAAATGGTTTTTCAGGATCCTTCAGCGTCGCTGAATCCGAGACAACGCATCCGTGAAATCCTGGAACTGCAACTTCAACGGTTGACAGACTTCAGGACAGAGCAGCGAATGCAGCGAATGAAAGAGGTTTTGGAACAGGTTCAACTTCCCTTGGCAACGCTGGAACGCTATCCTCATGAGTTTTCTGGGGGACAGGCACAAAGAATCAGTATTGCTCGAGCCCTGATTTCGAAGCCAAGACTCTTGTTGCTGGATGAACCAGTTTCTGCGTTGGATGTTTCTGTTCAAGCACAAATTCTCCTGTTGCTGGAAGAGATGCGTAAGGAGTTGGGAGTTACCTACGTTTTCATCAGTCATGATTTGGCCGTCGTCGAACAGCTTTGTCCCAGTGTCCTGGTCATGTATGCCGGTTCGATTGTTGAAAGTGGCCCAACCAATCAGCTTTTTCAGCAACGTAGACACCCCTACACGGATTTGCTGATCAGAAGTGTTCCTGTACCTGGAAAATCTTTGGAATTGAAAAGCGAGGAGATGGCGATTTTGGAAAATTCTCAAGGCTGTGCGTTCCGTAATCGCTGCCCCAAAGCTAATCAGCAATGTTCACAAGCTCCAACATTGAAAGAAGTTTCAGGCTCTATGAGAGGACATGAGTGTGCTTGCCACTATCCACTAAGTGAGGCGGCGTGAAGAATTCAAATACTTTCCTCGTTGAGACCCTCAGAAGTCTGACCAGTATCCCCAGTCCGAGCGGACGAACAGAGCAAATTGTTAGCTGGACGCTGGAGCTACTTCAATCGTGGGGCTATAAACCCGAACTCACACGTCGAGGGGCAATCAAGCTCAAGCTACCGGGTAAAGACTCCAGTCGAGCACGGGCTTTGACTGCTCACCTGGATACGCTTGGAGCGATGGTGCGGCATCTCAAAGAGAATGGCCGATGTGCGCTGGCTCCTGTTGGAACTTGGTCAAGCCGCTTCGCAGAAGGTGCCAGAGTGACCCTCCACACCGATGAACATGAATATCGAGGAACGATCTTACCACTCTTGGCTTCAGGCCATGCCTATAATGAAAAAGTCGATCAGCAACCAGTCAACTGGGAACAAGTAGAGCTACGAATCGATGAGTACTGCAATAGTTTTCAGGACTTGGAAAAGCTGGGTGTTCAACCAGGTGATTTCGTCTCCATTGATACAGGAACGGAGGTTTTAGAAAATGGGTTCATCTTTTCAAGGCATTTGGATGACAAAGCCGGAGTGGCGGCTCTACTGAATGCTCTAAGATTGATTCATGAGGAGGGTTCTCAACTTCCTTGTACCACGTATTTGATTCTGACAGTGCGCGAAGAAATTGGAGATGGAGGATCTGCTGTCCTTTCCCCGGATGTTTGGGAACTGGTAACAATTGACAATGGAGTTCAGGCTGGCACTCAGCATTCCAGGGAGTTTGGAGTCACCTTGGCGATGGGGGACAAGACGGGGCCATTTGATCGAAGACTGGTCTTACATCTGGACCGACTTTGCAAAGAGAACCAACTTTCTCATCAGCGAGATCTATTCAAACACTATCGTTCGGACCTGGCAGCCGCAGTGGAAGCGGGTTTTGACGTTCGAACTGCTCTGATTGCGATTGGATTGGACGGAAGTCATGGTCATGAACGGACCCATCTTGATGCAATTCGTACTGCTTCTGAACTCGCACACCTTTACTTACTTTCCCCACTTCTGGACTAGAATAGAATGCTCAAAATCAATGGAGCCCGACTCTGGGATAGCTTGATGGAAATGGCAAAAATTGGGGCAACTCCAGAAGGTGGGGTTTCCAGGGTGGCAGTCAGTGAAGAGGATCGGCTAGGTCGAGATTTGCTCAGATCGTGGGCAACTCCTCTTGTCGAAGATTACCACTTTGATGAAGTGGGTAACATGTTTTTCGTTCGTCATGGGCTGCAACCAGGATCCCCAATGATCCTGACAGGAAGCCACCTAGACACCCAGATCCATGGCGGTCGATTTGACGGTGCTTTTGGCGTGATGGCTGGCTTGGAAGTCCTGAGAACTCTTGCTGAAGAAGATGTCCGATTGCCGTATGGGATTGGCTTAGTCGCCTGGACAAATGAGGAGGAAGCACGTTATTGCCCTGCCATGGGCTCGGCAGTCTTTGTTGGCAAGCAAGACCTTCAATCAGCATTAGATTGTGTTGGACTCAACGGGAAGGTCTTTGGGGAGGAACTGAAGAAAATTGGTTATCTTGGCAGTCCGCTAGACTTGAACATTTCTGCTTATTTGGAGGCCCATATTGAGCAAGGGCCAGTACTTGAGAATGAAAAGATTCAAATTGGCGTAGTCTCTGGCGCCCAAGGGCAAATTGCTATGAATGCTGAAATTATTGGGGAAGCTGGCCACTCAGGAACTGTTCCAATGCGGTTACGCAAAGACGCCTTGGTATGTGCGATTGATGTTATCAATTCTTGCCGAGAACTTGTCGTCGAAGAGGGGAAGGGGGTCTTTACAGTTGGAGCCTTCAAACTGGAGCCGAATTCGAGGACCACAATCCCAGATAAAATTTCTTTTGGGATTGATTTACGTCACCCAGATGCAGATTCACTCCAAAATTTACAGAATTTGATCAACAAGAAAATCAAAGAGAAGGCGGCAGAACATTGCTGTCAGGAAAGAATCGAAGTCCTTTTTCACAAGGAACCAGTTGTCTTCACCGATTCGTGTGTCGAAAGTGTTCAATCTGCGAGTGATCAACTGAAATACAGCTCTCTTGTGATGCCATCAGGTGCGTTCCATGATGCCTGTTTACTGGCTAGCCAAGTCCCCACAGGAATGATTTTTGTGCCAAGTCAAAAAGGGGTCAGCCATAATCCCACTGAGTATTCCTCCCCAGAACAACTAGAAAAGGGAGCGAACGTCTTGCTGCACGCTTTGCTGAATTTGGCTGAAAAAGGAGTTCCGTTGTCATGACAGCAGAGGTGCCGAAGAGTATCCGGAAGAGATCCGATTTGGTTGCTGACCAAATCAAGGAGGCTATCATCAGTAAAAAGTTGCCTCCCGGTGAAAGGCTTTCAGATGAAAAAGATTTCCTGAAGACCTATCGAGTCAGCAAGGGGACAATGCGGGAAGCCTTGAAATCACTGGAGGTTCAAGGACTCGTCAACATCAAGACTGGTCCTGGAGGCGGCGCCTCTGTTGCGAGAGTCAGTGCTGAGAAAACGAATGAGCTACTGTGGAATTACTTTTTTTCAAGAAACGTATCTCTAGAGGACATCTATGCTGTCCGCAAACTCGTAGAACCGGAACTAGCAGCGAGTGTAGCAGAGCATCTGGATGAAGAAGACCTGCAATTGCTGGAACAATCAGTTGGCCATTGTTCTCTCCATGGATTTGAGGGTAATGATCGAGCGCAGCGCATTCAGGAATTAGATTTCCATTTGGTAATGGCAGATGCCTGTCCGAATCCTGTGTTGGCTTTTTTTACAAAGTTTATCCTCAGCCTTCTGGCCCGCATCATCATTCATGAGGAACTGAATCCCGATCCACAAACCAGCGCTCAACACAGCCAACAAGGTTTTGACTACCATCAAGCCTTACTGCAGGCATTTCGAGAACGTAACCCACAGAAAGCTCGACAGGTGATGATCGAGCACATGGAATCAGCAGAATCCTTCATGCTGCATATTAGCCGCCCAAAGACTTCCTAGCCTACTCCCACTTCTAAAATTTACTGCTTCAGCTTTTTCAACTGAATTGTCCACGCTGTAACTATCTTTCATTTCTTCAAAATCTAAAATCCTCGACTGAAAACCAGCAATATTTCCACACAACTGCTACCCTTGTGGGACCAGTTGATAGGACAGAATATCGGCATCCCTCTGGAGAGATAATGGCTGAGGAATCTGGAAAGATTGATCAAGAAACTAGGGAAAATGACCCACCCCAAGCTGAGATAGTGGAAGGCTCTGATTCCTTAACTCAAAAATTGAACTCTAGTGTTGATGCGGGTGTTGCTTCTGAAGTCTTGGAAGATCCATCAACGCTCAAAATTTGGGATGCTTCCCCGCTTCCATTTGAGTTCACAGGAAAAGCCAAAGAATTTTTTGGGATCTGGCTCTCAAATCTTTTGCTGAGTATTCTCACGCTAGGAATTTACTCAGCCTGGGCCAAAGTTCGTAGACGTAGATTCTTCTTGGGTCATACCCTGATTGGAGGTCATCGCTTTGATTATCACGCTGACCCAAAGGTGATTTTAAAAGGGAGAGCTGTCGTGGTATCCGTGCTGGTTGTGTTGAGTCTTGTTTCCGAATTGAGTCCCTTTTTGAGTGGAACTTCTTTAGTTGTACTAATGCTTGCTCTTCCCTGGCTGGCGAACCGAAGTCTTCGATTCAACGCGAGGATGACGAGCTTTCGTAATATTCGCTTTGATTTCAGTGGAACATACGGAAAATCTCTGTTGGCTTTCGTGCTCCTCCCCCTGCTTGGTTTACTCAGCCTGGGACTCTTACAGCCTTTTGCGACAAGGTATTCGGGACGGTACCTCGCTGCGAATTACTCCTACGGGGAAGCAAAACTAGAGTCAAATCCCAAGTTGAAGAGGTTGTACAAAGGATTCTTTCAGGCGTTTGCAATCATTTTGCTGCCCGTTGTGGTTTTGGTGGGCATCGTGGCCCAGCACGACTGGGATCTTGAACGCCTGATATTGATCCCGGATGATGCAGCAACAGCTTGGCTCGTTGACTTGAGCCCGTTTGCTTTGATCATCGCTTTCTATCTGGCATTTTTTCATTATCGTGCTGTTGCTCGTAACTCAATCCTCGGAAGTCTTTCAATATCCAGCATCCATCAATTTAAATCTGAAATCTCAGGGTTTCGTTTGGCCTGGATTGTCTTGAGCAATACCTTCCTGACTTTGATTTCACTCGGTTTACTTCAGCCATGGGGGGCTGTCCGTCGATGGCGCTATGAAACTGAGAGTCTACAGCTGATTCCTGGTGGATCACTAGATGAGTTCATTGGGAAAATCCAGCCTGCCGAAGGCGTAATTGGATCAGAATATACAGATCTTCAAGACATTGATGTAGGCATCTAAAGTCGTTAGCTAATGGAAATATCTGGAAAGCTGTACTTGTCGGGTCAGTCCAAATCCTTACCAGCAGTATTAAAGGGTTTCGATGGAGGCTTCTGGTTGCGGTCAAATTCTGAAGAGATCAACCTGGAATTGCGCAGAGATGAAATGGTCATTCAAGCTCCTGTGGGCAGTCTCCCGTATAAGATCCTCCTGGCTGAGGGACACCTCTTTGAAGCAGAGAACAACCAAGAAACCAAGAAATTCCTGGAGTTTTGCCAGAAGCCGAATGCTGAAAGCTGGCTCAGCTATCTAGAACAAAAAAAGACAGTCATTCTTGTTGGAATCATAATTCTGGCTGGCTTGGTGATTACGGTACCAAAATACGGCTTACCCTGGATGGGGGATCAGGTAGCACATTGGATTCCCCAAAGCTGGTTGATGATGGCAGGTGATGAAACCTTAGAGATTCTTGACGAAAGCTTCTTTTCTCCCTCTGAGTTGGCGCTTCAGGATCAGGATCAATTTACCAAAGAATTTAACCGTATGGCTAGCCTGGTCCTGAAGGATCAAACTGCCAGACTAGTTTTTCGTCAAAGTGAAGAGATTGGCCCGAATGCGTTTGCGCTACCAGGTGGTCTGGTGGTTTTGACGGATGAGCTAGTGGAGATCGCAGAGGATCAGGCTGGAGTAATCGGTGTATTGGCCCATGAATTAGGCCATGTTCAACTGAAACATCCAGCACGACGATTGGTTCGCTCGCTGATGGCTTTGGCCTTGGTTAGTTTGATTTTTGATGACGCAGCTACCTTTGCCGAAGAATTAGCAGCAATCTCAGGATCTCTAATCAGTCTTGCCTATACCCGTGAGTTTGAGGAGGAGGCAGACCGAGCCGGAAAAGAAATCTTGATCGGAGCCGGTTTGTCTCCAATTCCGCTCGCCAATCTTCTGCGAAAGTTAAGTGATGGTTGCGAAGAGAATTGCAGCCAATTACCAGAATGGCTCACAACACACCCATCAGTGCCCTCCAGGATTGAATTTCTGTTGAGTGAGTAACTCCAAAAAAATCAATACCTAGATCACAGTCAGAATGCTTTGATCTACTGAAGTGGCGGGTGAGGAGGAGTGGAAGGCCAGGGATACTTCATCCCCAGAAGTTGTTGCATCTCAGGTGTCGTGTCTTTCAGATAATTCGCATCTAAATCTTTCATCAAGTCTTCGATGGGTGTGACAAACTTTGGCAAGAACTCCACTAGAATTCCGATACGCCCTGCTTCACTCTGATTAGGCATGGCACAATGCCAAGCTGCTCCAAAGAACAAAACCACGTCTCCTGGTTTCCCAGTCAAACGGATGCATTTCCCAAAAAAATCATCATTCTTATCTGGATAACGCAAATCTTTCTGAGAACCTGGCGCCAGAGCGGTTGCACCATTTTCTTCGGTAAATTCATCAATCAAGATGATTGCCTGTGCGTTCAGTGGGAAAGAGGAGTTGGTGCGGGTTGGGAAGGTTTCGTTACGATAAAAATCCCAGTAGGGGTAATCGATGTGTGGCTCTTGTCCTCCATAGCCAGGCATGATCCTGGATGCGCACATGCTCCCCATCACAAATTCCTTGCCTAGAAAAGCCTGCATAGACTGAAAAATCATCGGTTCTTCTACCAAGCTTGCGATGTCAGGGTCCAACTCAACAAGCCGAGTAAACCAGACTCTACGTTGGAGCAGAGGATCTTGATCATTTTGGTTGAAGTGGGAACCGGTATCAATCGCTTCATCAGTTTCTGCTTCAAGCGTTTGAGCAATTCGCTCTATGCGTTCCTGCGAGAAAACATCCTTCAGCATGATCGCCCCTGCACCATCCATTAATTCTTCCACAACGATTGATGGGCTGAATTCATCCCGAGTAATGGTTTTCATAACTTTCTTTCACCAGCATTAGGAAAGGCAAAAACAGAATGTACAGATTGAGTTCAACCACAGCGATTCGCAGGGGTTCTGAATTGTAAATCAATTACTGAATAAAACATGATCCCAAATTGAATTTTTGCAAGATTGGGGAGTTCTTGATCTCAATAATAGAATCGCTGTTTGATTCGTCCTGCTTCTCTCGCTTCTACAAGCGCTTTGGTCTTTGGATCATTCGTCACTTCGGCTCCAACGACCTCCCACCATACTTCCGACCCAGGAGGTGAGCGATACTTCTCCGTTGGCACCACAATCAGGCAAGAATTCTCCTGATGTTTTGCCGCCTGCAGAGCGGAGCGTATTTCCTGCTCAGTGTTGGCAACCCAGGTTTTTAACCCTACACTTTCAGCATTCTTTGCATAATCAACTTCGATAAACTGTCCTTCATCCAAGAGCCCACTTTCTTGATCACGAATCTTGAACTCATTGCCAAGTGAATGGCCAACTAGTGCTTTTTGATGTCCATGGATCGATTGATAACCATAATTCACGTTCAATAGGATCGTAATTTTTGTCCTTTCCTGCATCGCAGTGACCAGCTCCATGGGATGCATCTGGTAATTGCCGTCTCCCATCAGCACATACACTTCTTTTTCAGCACCAGCCAATCTGACCCCAATCGCTGCTGGAATATCATAACCCATGCAGGAATTTCCAAACTCTAAGTGCAATGTCTTGCCGCCGTTTACATCAAAGAGTTTCGTTAGATCCGCTGGAATTGTCCCGGCTGCAGCCACAAGCACATCACCCTCATCCATTTCATCATTGAGGATTCCAATCAAGTGCCCTTGACTCATCTTCTCGCCAGCATGTTGAATGAAAACCTCTGTGCGTTTGATGTTTTCCCAAGCGTTTTTTTCGAACCGGACTTTATTGACCCAGTCTTTTTGAGGCTGAATGCCAGCTTGAATTCCGGCTTCAAGCAAGGCACTCAGTGCTAATTTGGCATCTGCCACAATAGGGAGTGCTCCGAGCTTGTACGCATCCCGGTCATTGACATTGACACTAATGAACTTCACATCCGGGTTCTGGAAGGCTGAATTGGAGCCTGTGACGAAATCATGGAGTCTAGTACCTACACAGAGAACAACATCAGCTTCTTCGGCAATTCGTCCAGCACCTGGGGTTCCGAGGTGTCCAGTACCTCCCAAAAGGAGCTCAGCATCGGATTGGATCGACCCACGACCCGCATGTGTTTCACCAACTGGAATGCCAAATTTTTCTGCCAATGCAGCCAATTCGTTCCACGCCTCTGAATAGTGAATTCCCCCTCCAGCGATGATGTAGGGCTTTTTGGCATACTGGAGCAACTCAGTAGCTTCCTTGATTCTCGCAGGATTCGGAAAGCTTCGTTCAATTCGCCAGATCCGTTTCTCAAAGAAGCGAGTTGGGTAGTCGTAGGCATAGCCTTGGATATCTTGTGGTAATGCGATCGTTACCGCACCGGTCTCCGCAGGATTGGTCATGATGCGCATGGCTTCTGGCAGCGAGGTGAGGATTTGCTCAGGGCGAGTGATTCGATCAAAAAAGCGGCTGACGACGCGAAATGTGTCGGTAACAGACATGTCCTCAGAGCTGAGATGATCTATATCCTGAAGAACAGTCCCACCATAACGGGAGGCATAATAGTCTGAGGGAAGCAAAAGCACTGGGATGCGGCAGATGGTAGCTGTCGCCGCTCCAGTGATCATGTTGGTCGCTCCGGGACCAATTGAGGTCGTACAAGCCATCGTAGCTTTGCGTCTCTTTGCTCTTGCAAAGCCGGTCGAAGCATGAACCATGGACTGTTCATTACATGGTTTGTGATAGGGTAATTCCTGACCATACTCCACTAGTGCCTGGCTCAACCCGGAAACGTTCCCATGTCCAAAGATTCCCCAGATTCCCTGAATAAAACGCTGCTCCACCCCATCGTATTCTGAGTATTGTGCCTGTAAGTATTTCACAATGGCTTGTGAAAGGGTGAGCCGTTCTTTCTGTTCAGAGGGGTAAAAGTTCATGCCTCATTCTCCTGATTGAAATAACCTAAATCGACTGTCTAAATCACTCCGACAGACTTTGTTTTCAATGTGATGCCTGAAAGTAAAGTTTTGATCGACAAAGTCAATTTTCAAGCGCCTTCATCGCAGCCAGCAAGGCTCCCCAGGAATAAAAGCCATCCGTATCAGGCTGATCAAGTACCTCGCCAGTTTCAGCGTTAAAATTTTCTCCACAAAGTCGCTGTTTCCAATTCTTTTCGAAGAGTTCCCAACTCTGTTCTGCTAGCTGTTCAGATTCCTTGACAAAACCTTGACGCTTCAGTCCTTGCCAGACCCAAAAGTTGAGAGGAGCCCATATTCTTCCTCGCCAGTAGACATTATCCGTATACGCTGGATCGTCTCTTGTCACGGAGGGCAGACCAAACTCCCCTCCAAATTTCGAAGGATTATTTAGATAGCCATGGATCATCCTTTGAGCCTGATCCATCGAACCAATACCAGCCGCCATTGGGAAGAATGAGGTGGGTGCGAGGGTGCTGACAAAGTCGCCGCTGATCATTCTGTTTGCGAAAATTCCTCGGCTTTCATCCCAGAGCCACTCTGCGATTCTTTGCTTGTGAGTAACAGTGCGCTCCCTCAATTGCTGGGCAGTAGCTAATTCACCGAGTTCGTTGAAGATTCGTTCCAGTAATTCACCATCCAGTGCGGCCATTGAATTGACACCAACGTCTGCAGCTAGCAACAGTCCGCTCACTTCATCAAAGGGGACTGGATCGTGGAGAGGCGAGTTGTCCATCGTGGATTCGTCCTTTGCAGCGAGCTTGGTGCCTTTGTAGAGACCATCGCCTGCGTCTAAACTAGTGCCAAAGCAGAGCAAGCCGGTGTCTCCCAATTGTCTTTTGGACCACCACCAGTCCAAGTTCCGCAGAAGACCCGCAGCATACCTCTCGAGAATGTCCGTGCGCCCTGTCTTTTCATAGAGTGACCAGACCACGAAGGCAGCAATTGGGGGTTGGGTACGATCCAGCCAGGCGTCGTTCCCAGTGACCAGGCAGGGAAAGTTTCCAGCCTCTGTCTGATGAGCGAAGACGGCATCCAGATTTTCTAATGCACGTTCAACATCAAAAAAGCCCCACATCCAGGCGTTATAAAGAATGTCATTGAGCCAGACGCCGAAGCCACCAAATTTCTTCTTGTTCCAGAACCGGCTCAAAGCCGTATAGGGTCTCTGGTTGACCGCATCCCAAACATGATTCCAGGCAATGACATCATGCAGAGCTTCCCAGGCTTGCTCCCTTGGTTCGGTTGCAAGCTTTGGAAATTCCTGAGGAACCAGCTTCATTGGATCATTTTCAAGAGATCCACGTATGGTCATGCTGGGGGCTTCTTCGAGATTGAAACGTAAGGCCAGAAACTCTCCGCTCTCTGCTCGAGATGCTAGATAAAAATAACCATGATCTTGATATTCTTTGGTGAGCGCCTCGAGATCTTGATGTTGTGTCACCAACAAAGGTTTTTTGTCAGAGGTTAATGAAAAGCTCCGATCCGTTCCTGCTCCAGAAATCTGACCTGTTTGCCGATCATAAACAAAATTCAAATCCTTAGTCCCGGTCAGGCACAGATTTACCCAAAATCGCAGTCCCCACTCACCATGTTGCAGCACCTGCCACTGGATCATGAAATCGCCCTCTCTTAATTCGTACTGCCACTGCAGGACAGTTCCGGCTACTTCCGTGGTGAACTGAATCAATGCATCTCCAACAGGGCGTCGACCAAAAGTAATCTCAGGCCCAGGATTCAATAGAGAAATTCGTTCTTTGGAGGCAGCATAAAGAAGGGGAGTGATTTGTAGACCAGAGGCAAGGTGGATCAATTCTGCAGGGCGTTCTGAGTTCCAGGTCCACCATCGATTGGGGGTCATGATTCACCTCGGGCTGAGAGAATTTCAGCAACTGTTGCGATTTCAATTTGCTGGGAATAGCGGGGAAAGAGGAATTCGAAGCAGGCGTTGTGAGAATCGAGGTCCGAACTAGTGACTGCGTCTTCTGCGATGATGGTACGAAAACCAAGATCTACGGCTGTCAAAACTGTCGCGAGTACACAAACATCGGTTTCGATTCCACTAAAAATCAATGCAGAGGGCTGGGCCCTTTCAATACTCGATCTGAGTGAACCTGAAGCAAAGGCATCATAGGTCGTCTTATCGAAGGTGTTTTCAGCTTTGGCAAATTTCTGCAGAGTTGGGTGCAGGGCTAGCCATTCCTCTCCAGCTTCTGCTTTGGTCACCTGATGCCAAAATTTATAGTAGGTCTGCCAACTACCAGTGGCTTCTGATGCATTGCCAGGGGTAATGAACCTAGTAAAAACAGTTGGGAGATTTCGAGCATGAACTAGTTGCTCAATCTTCGGTAGCAGAGCCAACCCGGCTTCGGCATACCAGGGGCCTGGTTCCAGGAAGATCTGCTGCATGTCTATGCAAATGTGCAACGCCTGGTCATCAAGAACTCCGTTGGTGAGTGCGTCTTTTTCAGGCATCTGGAAAAACCAAGGTGTCTTCTGGTCGAAAGCTGAGATGAACTGGGGTATTTGGTGCAATCAACTCCCCTGAAAGGTTCTGCACAAAGACTCTGACAACTTGATCTCCACATTGAACCAGGTAGGTCAGACTCGTCCCATTGAAGATATGTTCATTGACTCGACCAGCTATCTGATTGCTGCTGGAAGGGGCTATATTTTTTTCTTTGTGGATCGAAATTTTTTCAGGACGGATGGAGCAGATTACTTGAGGGGAAGTGGGCTTGCTACGAGTTTGAATAGTTCCACCAACTTCTAAATTGACACTTGAACCGTCAACATGCCCCTTCAATAAGTTGGCTTCACCCAGAAATCGAGCCACAAAGACGCTCTGTGGATTTTCATAGATGTCCACTGGGCTTCCGTGCTGAACAAGCTGACCTTCGTTCAGAATTCCAATTTGATCCGACATGGTTAGCGCTTCTTCTTGATCGTGGGTCACAAAAATCGTGGTGATTCCCACATCACGCTGAATGCGTTTCAACTCAATCTCCATTTCCAAACGCAGAGTCCGGTCTAGGGCGCTCAGAGGTTCATCGAGCAGCAGCACACGAGGTTTTGTAACAATTGCCCGAGCCAAGGCAACCCGTTGTCGCTGCCCTCCGGATAACTGATCGGGTCTACGGTCATCAAATCCCGACAGCCGCACCAGTTCCAGCGCCTCACCAACAAGACGCTTCATCTCTGGTGCAGAAATCCCTCTTACCCGCAGTCCAAATCCCACATTAGCCTGAACATCCATGTTTGGAAAAAGCGCGTAACTCTGGAAGACCATGCCAATGTCTCGCTTTTCCACGGGGATGTGATCCACAACCTTCCCATCGATCTGAATTGAGCCCTGGTCAGGATTTTCAAAGCCTGCAATCATCCGTAGCAACGTCGTTTTGCCACTTCCGGAGGGGCCCAATAGCGCAAAGAATTTTCCATCCTCAAATTCAAAGGAGACTTGATCCAGCGCAACCGTACTCCCAAACTTTTTGCTGAGGTTCTGAACACTTACACTGGCCATCAGTCCCGCCCACCAAAGCGATAGAATCGAGAGACCCCCAGAAGCAATAGCATCGAAAGAATGATGACAAGTGTAGAAATCGCATTGATCTCTGGCGTGAACCCTTTGCGGATTGCTGTGTAAATTTCCACGGGCAGCGTCGTGACTCCAGGTGCGGCCAGAAAGTAAGAAATGACGAATTGATCCAAGGAGACAGCAAACGCAAACAGAGCTGCTGCGATGATCCCCGGCATCAACCAGGGTACGGTAACCCACAGGGTCGTTTGCCAGTAACTGGCACCCAGAGATCTGGCCGCATCTTCGAGCGCGGAGTCAAAAGATTTCAACCTCGCCGAAACGACAATGACGACATAGGGCAATGAAAGAGCCACGTGACCCAGTACCATCGCATGAAGTCCACGTCCGATCCCCACCCAGAAGAAAAAGACGAGCATCGCCGTCCCGATGATTAACCAGGGGATCGTGATCGGTGGAAAAATCAGGATTTGCAGCAAACGCTTCGCTCTAAAATGATACCTGAAAAAAGCAAGGGCGACCGCAGTCCCCAACAAGGTCGATAGGCACGTGCTCAGAAAAGCGACCGTTACGCTGTTTAGAGTCGCTGAATGAAGTTTACTGTTATTCGCTAGCGCTTCGTACCATCGGGTACTCCATTCTATTGGAAGTCGATACAGCTGGGATTCGTTGAATGATAAGGCAACCATCACCAAGATTGGAACATACAGAAAGAGCAGAATGCAAATCAGGTAGGTCCGTCCAACCCATTTGAGAAAGTTCATTTGAAGCGACGTACGATAGGCGAGAAACCCAACAGGACCAGCAGCACGAGTCCCATCATGATGAAGGACAAGGCTGCGCCAAGGGGCCAATTGAAAACTGCGGTGAACTGATCCTCGATGATAGTTCCAATGAAGGTTCCGTTGCGCCCACCCAGCAGTCGAGGTTCCATGAATGAGCCGATTACAGGAATGAAAATCAACACCGAACCGGCAACGATACCTGGTAACGCTAGAGGAACGATCAGCCGAAAAAGTATGGTCAATTTCCCTGCACCCAGCGATCGGGCTGCCTCCAGCAGCTGGTTGTCGATGGCATCAATCGAAATGTAGCAGGTGAGAATCATGTAAGGCAGGTAGGAGTGGACCAGCCCCAGAAGAATGGCTGGATAGGTGAACATCAGACCAAGTGGGCCTGTCCCAGGCAAGAGCCAATTGATGGAGTACTCCAAAATCCCGTTCCCTCGAAGAACCATTGTCCAGGAGAAGATGCGAACCAGGGCGTTTGACCAGAAAGGCAGGATGATCAGCAGGAAGAGAGCTTCTTTGGTCCGTCCTCCAATGGATTTAGCAAGAGCCAAAGCACAAGGGAAGCCGAGCAGCAGGCAAAAGGCGGTGACCTCCGCTCCAAGTTTGAAAGAACGGAGCATCAATTCGCTGTAGAAGGCTTTTTCGAAAAAGGTTCCGTAGTTTTCTAGTGTCCACGAAACTTCTCGACTGCCGATCGGCACATCACTGAGAAAACTGTAATAGAGCATCGCCGAGAGGGGCAGCAGAATGGTCAGCGTCAACCAGAGGTAGGCCGGGCTGATCAGACTGAGAACGGCTGCTCGTTGATTCATCAGTTCAGTAGGACTTCAACGAAGTACTCTCTTGGAAATCAGGAAATCAATTTTGAAAATATGCTTTTGTTTCCTGCCAAAGTTCCACAATTTCTTCCCGCAAGGCATCCTCCATTGGGCCCATGAACTGAACCTTGGCGACTTTCTTTGAATCACTGAAGGCCGTACGGTTGAAGGCGTCCGCTGGAAGCATCGAGACCGCCTTGGCATTGGCCGAAGTCGGAGCTCCCACTTCTGTATCCCACTTCACGTAAAAATCAGGATCAATCATGAAGTTGATGAAGGCCTTCGCCTCATTGCGGTTCGGTGCGTTCGTTGGAATGGATAGTCCGTCCAGCCAACCGATCGCTCCTTCCTGGGGGAGGACAAATTCCACAGGGAGGCCGAAAGTATTCTTGGAACGGGAGGCAGAGCCAGACCAGTAGGTGGCCAGGTCGAACTCATTGGCAGAGAAGAATTGATTCCACTCATCTTCTGAGGACCAGAAGGTGCGAATTTGAGGTTTCAACGCCCGTAGCTTTTGGCGAATCGCGTTCAGATCACTTGGATTGTTGATGTCTTGACCCAAGGCGACAGCTGCCAGTTGCACGGCTTCCACTGCATCGTCCCGCCAGCCTACTCTGCCAGCGTTTTTTGGATCCCACAGGGCTTCTATTGAATCCGGTGTCTGTTGAAAATCACCAGTATCTACTGCAAAAGAAGTTACCCCCCAAACCCAGGCAACTCCATAGGTCTTTCCATCCGTGACGAGCTTTGGATCGTTGCGCATGCTCGGAGAAAGATCACCTACATTGGCCATCCCGGTGGTCTCAATCGCTTCAATCAAACCCTCTTCAGCGGCTTGGCCCGTGTAGGCACTGTTGATCAAGACAACATCATAGACGCCGGGGTTGGTTCTGAGCTTCGTCAGCATTTCCTGTTCAGAGTTGAAGTAGTCATGAACGACCTCAATGCCAGTGCGTTCCTTGAACATTTCGAGGGCCCAGGCTTCATCCGTCCCATAGCCCTGCCAGTTGAGGACACGAATCTCTGCTGCACTAATCACGGAACTCCCAAGGATTAGAACAATCAACCATTGGAAGCAGATCAATTTCAAAAGAACACGAAAATTCATGGGTTTTTCTCACAGGAGTTGATCAAAAATTCTGTTTCAAAGCCATACAGACAACTAATTTTCAGAGAATACCTTCAATTACTGGGAGGCTCAATTGAAATCAATGGGCAAATCAACGTGTGGAAATTTTTGAAGCAAATTGGGAGATCGGTTCTCTCATTAAATTTTGCTTCTATGCAGCTCAGTAACTTCGGGTTTCTGGCTGTGGTTGAAGAGGGAGCTTATTGGAAGCGGAGTTTGATTTGTGAATGTTTTGGGGATGAATTGAATCAATGAATAAAGGGAGAAGGACAAGCGGTTGAGATCATTTTGTGTCGACTCAGCAACTTGTCAGAACGGAGAATAAATTAGGCAGGAAATCTGGGAAAGTCTCTCAAGTGTTGGAAGAGAGTTCAGGCTACCCAACGCATGGCTGGTCTGTAGCGCTCAGTATTCTGCTGAATCTCTCGAATGATTTTAGGGATCCCGTGGGATTCAATAGGACTGCTGAGAAATTGAATCCCGTATTGTTTGATGCCACCTAACTGCCACTGAGAACAGTAGGCGATCTTCCCAGAAATCATTCCACACTTCATCAGCCCTTTTGATTTGCGGTTGTTGTGAATCAGTTTGGGGATGTAGAGCTCAAGGTGAACAATCTTGTCCAGCGGCAATGATCCCTCACTGGAAATGCGGCAACCCCCTCGGGAGAGATCATGCACCCGCACAAGCTCTGAGAACTCAAAACTGGTAACCTGGGCGGGAACCGCTACATCAAATCGCTTGGTTTTTCGGTTTTCATCAAAGTTTTGCAAGATTGCCATTAGTTTGCTCCAGAGTCGGTGAAAGAATTATGAAACAAAATGTGTTATTATATAAATATATGTAACTATAATGCAACATTTAAACTTCATAACTGGACTCAATTAAATGAGAATTATTTATAAATATTTAATTTTATTATAAAATTAATATTATTTTTTAAAAACAGTTTTCAATTTACAGTAAATAATATTTTTTATGTCAAAATAAGACTGATTCAATTGGCTAAGCCAGAATACTAAAAACACATTCACGAATTTTTTGACTCCATCTTTTATTTGGAAAGGCTTGATCGGCTTTCAGGCAATGTGTAGATTTGACAGCTTTTCGGGCTCAATTGTTTAGAGATTTTGCTGAGGAATTCATGGGTTTTTCTGAATCAAAGTGGTTGAACAGTACTTGTCCTCATGATTGTCCGAGTACCTGTGCACTGGAGGTCGAGAGTGATGAACAGAACCAGATCAAGCGGCTTCGAGGTCGGAAAAAGCACCCTTACACGGATGGAGTGATCTGCGGAAAGGTCGCCAATTATGCAAAGCGGCATCATCATCCAGAGCGGTTGACCTATCCCTTGAAGCGAGTTGGACCCAAGGGTACAGGGATTCATGCGTTTGAGAAGATTTCCTGGGCAGAAGCGTTGGATCTGACGGTGACAGCCCTCAAGGAAACTGCTGAAACACATGGGCCGGAGAGCGTCTGGCCCTATTTTTACGCCGGCACGATGGGTTGGGTTCAACGGGATGGAATTGAGCGACTTCGGCATGTGATGGGCTATTCCAGGCAACACTCGACGATCTGTGTGGGGCTGTCTGATGCGGGTTGGCTGGTGGGGGCTGGGGAGAAGCGGGGCATAGATGCCAGGGAGATCAGTGAAACAGATCTGCTGGTTGTCTGGGGTGGAAATCCAGTCAATACGCAGATCAATGTCATCCATCGATTTCAGCAGGCCCGCAGACAACGTGGGACCCAGCTGGTGGTGGTTGATCCTTACACGACGGATACCGCAAAGCGAGCAGATTTGCACCTTCGGTTGCAACCTGGAACAGATGGAGCGTTGGCTTGTGCCGTGATGCACATCTTGTTTCGCGATGGTCTGGCAGATTGGGACTATCTGAACAAATACTCAGATGATCCACAGGGATTGAAAGAGCATTTACAGCTGCGAACTCCCGCATGGGCCGCTTCCATCACAGGCTTAGCTGTCCGTGAGATTGAACAGTTTGCGGAGCTTTATGGGAGCAATCCCAGAAGTTTCTTGCGCTTGGGCTACGGCTTCACCCGCTCCCGAAATGGAGCCTCCAACATGCACGCAGTCAGCTGTTTGCCAATGGTCACAGGTGCCTGGCAATATCCTGGTGGGGGGGCTCTTTATAGCAATTCGGGCATGTGCGCCTTTGATGTGTCCGAGATCAAAGGCTTGGATCAACTGGATCCGGCCACAAGAGTTTTGGATCAGTCGCGCATTGGGCCAATCCTGTGTGGTCATCCTCAAGATCTACAAGGTGGACCTCCCATCCAGGCCATCTTTATTCAGAATACGAATCCGATGGTTGTGGCACCAGAGACAGACTTGGTTCGACAAGGGTTTTCCAGGGATGATCTCTTCATTTGCGTTCACGAACAATTCCTGACCGAAACCGCTGAAATGGCCGATGTGGTGCTGCCGGCAACCACCTTTTTGGAACACGATGATTGCTATTCAGCTGGGGGTCATACCTTTTTCCAGATCGCCAAGGCTGTGGTTCCACCTCTTGGAGAATGTCGATCAAACCACTGGGTGATTCAGGAACTTGCGAAGCGGCTGAAAGCCGAGCACACAGGATTTAGGAAGAGTGAATGGGAATTGATTACGGACATGCTGCAGAAATCCGGCTACCAAGAAAAGATTCCGCTCGAAGAAAAAAGTTTTGAAATTGATTTGGATCTTGGTTTTGAAAAAATGCACTTTTTGGATGGCTTTGGTCACGAAGATCGAAAGTTCCATTTCAGAGCGGATTGGACCTATTGGGGTCAGGCAAACCAGGAGATGCCGACGTTTCCGGATCATTGGGAAGTGCGAGATCGTCTATCCCATGATAAGCCGTATCGCCTGATCACGCCTCCTGCAAGATGGTTTCTCAACTCGACCTTTAACGAGATGTCCCTTTCTCAGGATCGCTTGCTTTCCCCCAAAGCCTGGATGCATCCGAGTGATCTGAAAAAGGAGGGATTAGAAAACGCTGGGCAGATTAAAATAGGCAATGAGCGAGGTGAGATCGAGATTGCCTTGGAAGCCAATGAGGAGGTGCAGCCTGGCCTGGTCGTGATTGAAGGGCTGTGGGCAAACCGAGCATTTCCAGCTGCAAAAGGGGTCAACACGCTCACTTCGGCGGATGTGGCTTTCCCCAATGGAGGGGCCGTTTTTCACGATACGACTGTCTGGGTGAGAGCTTCCTGATTATATATATAATTTTTCTTTAAGAGTGTTCCAGTTTAGCAAGAATTTTAGATTTCTTTTGGTAAATTCCTATTTCATAACAATTATTTGAGGTTTTTTGATGTCTTCAACATTTCATCAGGTAATCACAGATGTGGATCAAAATCTTTGGATTGATTCACTAGAGTTGAATGAACAGAACTTATCCACAAACTCCTCCTCACATTGGGAAATTAAGAAGTCCACCTTGCAGGGGGGCCTTCAGCAGGGAATTGATTTGATCGAGGTGAATAATGGGAATTTTTCTTTTGCCGTGGTCCCAACTCGAGGGATGGGGATTTGGAGAGGATCCTATTCGGGCAAGAATCTCGGCTGGGACTCGCCTGTAAAGGACCTTGTGCATCCTGCTTTTATCGAGCTAAACGATCGTGGTGGCCTGGGGTGGTTGAAAGGTTTCAATGAGTGGATTGTACGCTGTGGCCTGAGCAGCAATGGCGCTCCGGGAAATGATGTGATCGTTGATAACAATGGAAACAAAGCGGAGGTGTTTCTTCCACTCCATGGAAAGATTGCCAATATTCCGGCGAGGTTTGTTGAGGTTCAGGTGGAGGTTGGCACCCCAACGATTCTGAGGATTCGAGGGATTGTTGAGGAAACCATGCTGTTTGGTCCAGCACTGCGACTCACAACCGAAATTTCAACTGAGCTTGGTTCAAACAAGCTGACCATTGTGGATGAAGTGACCAACCTGAATACGACACCCGAAGAAATCGAAATGCTGTATCACTGCAACTACGGACCTCCCTTTTTAGAGGAAGGTTCCCAGTTGGTCGCACCTGTAAAGTTAGCAGCCCCCAGAGATCAACGAGCCCGAGAGGATTTAACTACGCTTTCGGAATTCCGCGGACCTACGAACGGTTATGTAGAGCAAGTATATTTCTACGAATTGTTGGGGGATTCTTCTGGCGAATCTAAGGTGATGTTGCGTAACCAGGCAGGGGATCTTGGGACTTCGATGAGTTTTTCTTTGGAACAAATGCCCTGTTTTTCGCTTTGGAAGAATACCGCATCGCTGAAGAATGGATATGTGACAGGGTTGGAACCAGGATCCAATTTCCCAAACCCGAAGCGTTTCGAACGTGAAAATGGTCGAGTGGTCCTCTTAGAGCCACTGACGAGCAGGAAATTTGAGCTTTCTTTGGAGGTTCATGTGGGTCGTGATGCTGTGAGTGAAGTAGAGAAGGAGATCAATCAGCTACAAGGTTCAACATCCCCAGAGATTTTAGAGTTTGCTCCAAAAAATCTTTCGGCAGCTAGCTAAGTTTCTCTTAGGTTCTAGGCTTTGAGGAGAACAATCCCCAGTGTGACCAGCACGGCAGCCAGGACTTTTAGGAGGTCTTTGCTTTCCTTGAGGATCAGGATGCCAAGCACTGAGGCCATCACCACACTCGTTTCTCGAAGTGCTGCAACCAGCATGATGGGAGCCGATTCCATGGCCCAAAGCACAGATCCGTAGGCATAGGCTGCCAGCAAACCAGCCCAGACACCGTTCCATCCAAGCTTGATCAAGCGGGGGATTGTTTCGCCTCTGTAAAAATAGAAAGCGTAGGCTTGCACCATCAACATTTCCAGGAAGAAAAGCCAGCAGATATAACCAAGGACGTTTCCTGAATTTCTTACCCCAATTCCGTCGATCAAACTGTAAATTCCGATCAGAACTCCAGTGCCGAGCGCATAAAAAATTGTTGAAGGCTGTTGTTGAAAATATCTGAAGGAACGCAGGCTGAGGCTCAAGATTCCTCCAGCAATCAAAAAGAAAGCGAATAACTGGAGCGTTGAGACGGGTTCATTCAAGAATAGCAAGGAAGCTAAAAAGACCACAATTGGTCCTGTACCTCTCAAGATTGGGTAAGCTTGACCAAGTTCTACGTTGCGATAGGAAAAGGTCAAAAAAACATAGTAGCCGCCGTGAACGACTGTAGACATCAGGAGCATCGGCCAGGCGGCTTCCTCCACAGGGCCAATAAACGGAATGAGCGCCAACCCCAGTAAGCCCGTGACCGTGTGCATCGACATCATCATCATGAGCCTGCTCTCGGTTTGCTTCAGCAGCAAATTCCAGAGGGCATGAGATAGTGCTGCCCCCAGTACCAGGGTGATGACAATGCCGTTCATATCGTGGCTACGCTGAGTCTAGAGATCGAAAGGTTCATTTGGTTTGGCAGCAATTGATCAGGAAGCTCCGGAAAAAATCTCAACTCGGTGCAGACTTTCCAAGTTGTGTTCGATCTTCAGTGCTTGAGGTGCTTACCATATTCGTGAACAATCGATCACATAATCAAGTGGGGTCTTGTGCTCAACCTTTCTGAAAATAATTGAAGCTTCCCTCTTACCCTGAGTGAGATAAATCCCATGACATCAGCTTCCTTGTCCTACCCTGACTTTGAAGATGCAGAATTTCTAAAGGATCACGTCCAGAAAGTACTGAATTTTTACAGGGGACGAGCCCTCGATCCAAGGGGTGGATTCTTTCACGGATTCGAAGATGATGGGTCGCTTTTTGATAAAGATTTCAGGCATCTAGTAAGTTCTTGTCGTTTCATTTTTAACTTTGCAGGTGCATACTGCCGAGAGGGAAATCCTGAGGACTTGGCGCTGGCAGAACATGGGCTCCGATTCCTGACTTCAGCCCATCAGATGCCAGATGGTTTTTATGCTTGGGAATTAACAGGAGACCAAGTTAGCGATGGGAGAGCAATGGCCTATGGGCACGCTTTTGTTCTATTTGCTGCCGCTCATGCGCTGCAAGCTGGGCTTGCCTCCGCCCAGTCACTCCTTGATGACGTGTGGTCACTGCTGGAACAACATTTTTGGGAGCCAACTCAGGGCGCTTACCTTGATGAATTGAGTTGGTCAGAGAGAGAGCCCGATAGCTATCGTGGACAGAATGCCAATATGCACATGTGTGAGGCTTGTCTAGCGGCTTGGAAAGCAACAAGTGATGAAAAATTCTTGGACAGAGCCGAGCAACTAGCTCAGAAATTTGCTCTAGAATTGGCGGATTTGAATGGCGGGCTCGTCTGGGAACACTACACGCAAGATTGGCTTCCGGATATGGAGTATCACAAGGATCAGCCAGATGACCTCTTCAAGCCATGGGGCTTTCAACCTGGACACCAGGTAGAGTGGGCCCGTCTCCTGTTGAGTCTTTTGGAAATTCGTCCCCAATCCTGGTATCTAGATCGCGCAGAGATGCTTTATAGAAATGGAATGAAAGATGGAAGAGACGCAGATTATGGGGGGATCTTCTATGGGTTTGCACCCGATGGAGAGACCTGTGCGCCCACTAAGTATTTTTGGGTTCAGGCGGAGTCCATTGCTACAGCTTGGCGTCTTTTTTGGTTGACAGAAAAGCCAAACTATCGAGATGATTATTTGGAATTCTGGCGTTACGCCTGGGATCATTTTGTGGATCACCAGCATGGTGCCTGGTTTAGGATTCTCTCTCGAGAGGGCCAAAAAATTGATAGACTCAAGTCGCCACCTGGTAAAACCGACTATCATGTCCTGACCGTGTGCTGGGATATTCTGGATCACCAGCCAGAGTAATCCCTCCAAAATTCTTTAGCTTGGGCCTACATCAACTTTTAAAAAGGAAGGTTATCCTATGGAAAGAAAAAACTATGGTTATCAATTCCAAATGGTTCAGTTGATTGTTCGAAAAACGCAAAAGATGGAGGCTGTAAAAGTAGAAAAGCAACCTCTGAATGAACTTCAGACTGAGAAGGGTTCCTTCATGATTCAACGGAACCCTACTTAACTGAGTTCAGAAATATTTTTCAAACTGGCATGCTTCTCTTCATCCAGTCCGCCTAGGCCAATTAAGGTTCTGCAATTTCAATCTTGGGGCTGCGGGCCTCAATCTCTTTGGCAGCAGAAATGAGAATATCCTCTCGGAAGCGTGCCCCCACCAGTTGAGCGCCCATTGGTATCTTTCCATCAGGACTCTCATTGTATCCCGTGAAGATGGAGAGACCCGGAATGCCCATCAAAGGAAGGCCTACCTGGGTAAGTTGAGCCTTAATCACTCTTGGGAAATCCTGCAGATCCAGCAAATCTGGAAAGGGAGGTTCGCTCGAAGTAGGGCAGATCAAGACAGGATATTTCTCCAAGAAAAGTTGCCAATCCCGAAGAAATCCCAACCGTGCCTGTAAAGCATCCAATACATCATTTATCGTTGGTACGGGAGAGAGTTTGGTCATCTCCCCAAAGACGTGGATGGCATCGGGATCTCCCTCTTTGTCTAGAATGCCTGTCCCTACTCGATGTGTTTCAGCAAGCCAGAGAATAGCCTGCAATCTAGCTGGTTCCTGAAACGGTGGGCTCTCTACTTCCGTTATCTCCCAACCCGCATCTTTGAGCCTTTCAGCAGCTTGCCGAACTGCTTTTTCAACGGACTCCTCTGTTTGCATGCCATCTGGATTCACACAGAGTGCAGCCCTCCGAGGAAAATCACCCATCTGATACGGCAGAGGAACATGCCAGGGGTCTCTTAGATCTGCACCAGCCATCGCTTTGGTGGCTAACTCCAGATCAGCGACCGTTCTGGTAAGTGGCCCTGAAACCGCCATTAACTGAGCACCAATATGCCGGTCTTTCCCCGAAGGATTCCAGGCAGGAAAGCGTCCCTGAGTTGGGCGAAGCCCTTGGAGTCCACAGGCATAGGCTGGATATCTGACTGAACCCCCGATGTCTGTGCCGTGCCCGATCGCGCCAATTCCTGAAGCTGTTGCAGAAGCGGCACCTCCGGAGGAACCACCGGGAGTAATCCTGGAGTTGTGCGGATTGATTGTATGGCCATGCAATTGGTTTCGTGTGAACCAGCGGAGGGAGAATGCTGGGGTGTTTGTGCGACCAATGATGATCGCTCCTGCTTTGCGAAAGTTGGTGACGACAGGGCTGTCCTGGTCTGCAATCAGATTCTCCTGCAATTTCAGACCATTCGTGTTTGCGTATCCTGCTTGGTCAATGTTGACTTTAACCGTAACAGGCACACCAGCCAATTCGCCTGGATCTTCACCACGATCAATTGCTTGGTCTACCAACTCAGCAGAGCGTAGGGCATCCTCAGGGGTTTCAATGACAACCGCATTGAGCTTTCCGTTGATTGCTTGCAGGCGACTAAACGCTGATTGGGTAACTTCAACCGCAGAAACTTGGCGTGATTTTACTAATCCTGCGATTTCAGCTGCACTCCTTTTCCATAATCCTTCCATCATTATCTCCTGAAATGTTTGCCAAAAATTCCTTGGAGGGGTCTTCCTCACTGTCACGAATTTTTCTGATTTCAGTGCCCACCCTCTAAAAGTCCTGAAAAAAAATCAATTTTTCATTGACAGGTTGAAGATTCATCAAGATAAAAAGGGCCAAACTGCCATTGTTTTGATCAAACATAATTTGGTAATTCTGGAGGAAAACATGAGCGTCATCGATGCACACTTACACGTATTTCGAAGATATTCAGAAGATTATCCTAGACCGATTCATGCTGGACTAGCAGAAGCAGATCGGGAAGTGCTTGCTGAAGATTTAATCAAGGAAATGGAAAAGGCTGGAGTTGACAAAGCGATCTTAGTTCCGCTTGGACCTGAGGATCGCTACGTAGCCGAAGTTCAGCGGGAACATCCAGGTAAATTTGCAGCTGTTGGAATTTTTGATGCGACTGCAAATGACCAGGAGGAAAATCTGGACTCCCGGATTGCTCAAAGCAGGATCCAGGGAATTCGGGTGGGGTTTGTTGATCAAAGAGAGAGCCCTGGAGAGGACCCAAGGACTTTTGAGATGTTTCCGCTCTTTAAGGCGATGGCTGAGCGTAAATTAAAAGTTTGGTTTTATGCCGAACCGCCACAGGTGAAATTGTTTGATAAAGTCTTGAAAGAACTTCCGGAACTGGTTGCGGTTTTCAATCATTGTGGATTTATGGTTTCTTTGGACAATTTGGCGATTGATGAGCACAATCGGCCCCATTTTTCAGTAAAGTTACCACCTGAAACCCTTGATCTTTTAGAGATGGTGGCGGCCAATCCAAATACTTATGTCCACTTTTCTGGACAGTATGCCTTTACGCATGACCCCTATCCTCACAATGACATGAAACCCGTTGCCCAAAGACTGCTAAGAATCTTTGGTCCCAATCGTATGCTGTGGGCCTCAGATTTTCCATGGATCACAGAGCAGCCTGGGTATCAAGAACAACTGGCTTTGGTGGACCATTTACTTCCAGATTTGAGCTTGGAAGATCGAGCAAGGATTTGTGGAGGAAATGCTGAAGAATTGTTTGTTTTTTAATACGTTAATTTGATTCAAACTTATAGCTTGATTTCAAGTTAACTCTTTTTGTTTTTAGCAGTTTTTTAACTTAGAGAAATGCTGGAATAATGTTTAGATTTTAAAATCATTTAAAGATGCATATCAATGAACCTTAGCAATATTTTATTTATTGGTTTAGGAAATCTGGGGAGTGCACTCAGCATTAGGATTGCTGAAGCGAGCCAGCAGTTAATGATTTACGATCTCAATCTTCAAGTCAGAGATGAGATTCAAGAAAAGCATCCTAATCTTCTGGGGGTTGATCTGCCAGCGGGCTTTTCAGAAGCCAATGTCATCCTGACTTGTTTGCCGAACTCCAAGGATGTGCAGAGCGTCGTCGACTTAGCCCTCCGGGATCCAAAAAACTTGGAAAGTGTTCGTTACTGGATTGACGCTACTTCCGGGAGTCCCAAGCTTTCTCAGCAGATTGCGGCTCAGCTTCAGGAATATCAAGTTGACTATCTGGATTGTGCGGTCTCCGGCGGTCCAGCAGGTGCGAGTTCGGGTTCTCTGACGGCAATGATTGGAGGAAAAGAGGAAGCATTTCATGCCGTGAAAGAACTGATTCAATCCTTTGCAAAGAACCTCGTCCATCTCGGGCCAGTGGGATCTGGTCATGCCGTGAAAGCAGTCAATAATACTTTGCTAGCGGCAAACATTCTCAGCGTAGCTGAGGCAATGATTACGTTGAAATCCTTTGATGTTCCTTTAGAAAAAGCTCTGTCAGCAATCAATACCTCTTCTGGACGCTCGTGGGTCTCCCAACAGAGATTTCCTGACCATGTACTATCAAGGACTTTTGACTACGGTTTTTCTTTTGGTTTGCATTGTAAAGATGTTGGTACCTTTGAGGGAATGATAAATGATCATAACCTAGAAGTGTCCGTATTACGCAAAGTCTTGAAGACTATGCAGGATGCAATTGTGCAACTGACCCCTGACGCTGATCACTTGGAAGTGATTAAAATGATTGAAGATGAATCAGGATTTACGATCCAATGATTTTTTTGATGCAACTCCATAATTCAGATTTCTCAACGCAGCAATTTCACCAAAAGTATAAATGAAAAAAATTCCACGAACTTCAATTGGGGGATTATCCATCCATCAGTTGATCACAGGACTCTGGCAAGTTGCGGACATAGAGAAAGAGGGGCATTTATTTGATCCAGAAGACGGAGCAAATGAACTGGAGCAATACTACCAAGATGGCTTTGGCACTTTTGACATGGCTGACCATTATGGAAGTGCAGAATTGATTGCCGGTAGACTCTTGGCTCGATATCAAGATGAACAACATAAGCCAATTGCCTGTACCAAGTGGTGCCCGGTGCCTGGGCAAATGACAAAGGAGGTTGTCAGAAAAGGAGTCCAAGAACGTCTTGATCGTCTCGGGGTTGAACAGTTGGACTTACTACAATTTCATTGGTGGACTTTCCAGCACCCGGCTTGGCTGGATGCTTTACACGAACTCGCAGAACTCCGAGAAAGAGGACTCATCAAAGAGTTGGGAGTAACCAATTTCGATGCTGCACATCTACACCTTGCGCTGGCAGATGGTATTCCCATCCGGAGTAATCAAGTTAGTTTTTCATTGTTGGATAGGAGGGCGGGAGGTTCACTCAAAGAAGTGTGTGAACACCATGCGGTGAAAATTCTAGCCTACGGAACACTCTGTGGGGGGTTCCTATCCAAAAGATGGTTGGGTCAAGACGACCCAGAGAAGATTTCAGATTGGAGCCGGATGAAATATCGGCGCTTTATCGAATCCTCCGGAGGCTGGAACGCTTTTCAATCCATTCTTTCTGCAGCTGAGAAGATTGCTCAGAAACATCGAGTTTCATTGGCCAATGTGGCGACAAAATGGGTTCTCTCCCAAGACCATGTCGCGGCTGTAATCATTGGAGCTCGGCTTGGGGAGAGTCAGCATCGCCAGAACAATATGGAACTTTTCGAATTTGAACTTAATGACGAGGATTTTCAATCTCTTGAAAAAACTTTTGAGGAAACGACTCCAGTTCCAGGAGATTGCGGTGACGAATATAGAAAACCACCCTTTTTGACAGCAACGGGAGATCTCTCTCATCATCTGGAGCAGGTGGAAAAAATATTCGTAAGCAATCCGAGTGAGAGCAGGTGCGATGCTAACCAAGTTCTCTCAGGTAGCGAGTGGGAGGAAATTGCAGGATATTGCCGTGCCCAGCGGATTGGTGATTTGATCGTAGTTTCGGGAACTACAGCAACTGCTGGACATAGCCGCATCGTTGCCCGAGGAGATGCCGCCGCACAAACGACTTTTATCCTCGACAAAATTTCAGCCGCCTTGGAAGCCTTGGGCTCGTCGATGAAAGATGTGGTTCGCACAAGGATCTATCTTGTGAATGTAGAGGATACCTTGGCTGTTTCAAAGGCTCATGGTCGTGTCTTTGGTCAAATCAAACCTGCGAACACTCTTCTTCAGGTGGGGGGATTGGTAGGGGAATACTTAGTCGAGATTGAGGCTGATGCACTGGTTAGAAATGACAACAGCCTCAACTAGATTGAAGAGTTTAGTGCTTCCTCAACAGCTTATTGCATGGTGGCCATGAAAGCATCTACTTCCTCCAGCGTGATATAGCGCTCCTCCTTGGTCCCTGATTCCGTAAAACTCCATGCGACAGCAGGGGCAGAAACATCGCCATTAGCGTCGAAACGCACGTTTCCGGTGGCACCCTGATACATGACAGATCCCCCGCTTTTCAGTACTTCCTTGGCCTTTTTGAATCCAGCCGTATCAGCTGTGATGGGGGTTCCTTTGGGATCAGTGACCTTGCCAACTTGAGCGGCGATCTGAGTCCCAGAAGCGTTGGGTCCTGCAGCTTCCATTGCAAGCAGAGCAACCATTGTCGCATCGAAGCTGTTGGCTAACCCGGGTCCATTTGGTTCAGAATTGAATCGGGCCTTGTACATTTCTACAAATTTGGAGGCAGATTCAACTCTTGGTGAGGCGGTGTCGGTACCCAGGGCGTTCTTCAAATATTTCAAACCAACACTGTCTTTGAATTCATCTGATTTCATCGAGTTGGCCATGATCATATTTTGAGAACCACCAAGTGAAAGCCATTCGCGGACGACAGAAATCCCTTCTTTGGGATACAGCGCCATGTAGATGCCTTCAGGATTTCCTTTGAGTGCTTCTGTCACCTCTGCACGGTAGGAAGCTTGACCATCATTGATGGCAATTGAATTGGTCACGTTGATTCCCAGAGATTTCATGGCTCTGACGGTCAACTTCGAGATGTCCTGACCCCAATCATCGTTTTTGTAGAGGACGACGACTGATTTATATCCCTGATCACGTGCTAGCATGGTTCCCACTGCCGCTTGTACTCCAGAGGTGGCAAAGGTTCGGAACCACAATCCCTTGGTTTTGCCTTCTTCAGCAAGTGCTGTGATCTTTGTGGAGGAGGAACAGCAGGAAACTTCCATCACTCCAGCCGGCACTGCGACTGAGGTCAGGATTGGAATCGTTACACCACTGGAAACCGCTCCAAGTAGAACAGGGACTTTTTCTAAATCGACCAAGGCTTTTGCGGCATCAACCCCGACCTTTGGGTCCACCTGGGTATCTCTCAGAACCATCTCAACCTGGCAACCCGCAACTCCCCCTGCATCATTGGCTAAATCGACCGCAAACTGAGCAGTTGCTGCGATAGGACGACCCCAGTCAACAGATGTTGGTAAGACTGCACCAATCTTGGTTGTGCAATTCTGGGCATACACGGTGCTGGAAAATCCAACCATCCCCAGCAGTAACGCGTGTCGCAAGCAACGAAAGGATTTGAAAAATCGAACAAACATTAGTTCTCCCATTTACAAGTAGACGCAGATGAGTCATTGGACCAATAGGAAAGTGCGTCATCTCCCTATTGCGAAACGATTAGCTTTTCTGGCAATAGCCCTTGCGGTCGCCAAAGAAGCATTCCCACAATAATCATGCCGATCATAATGTATTGCAGGGTCCCTGTGTAGAGTTGAGCTTCAACAGGAGCAAATTTTGAGAGCATCCAGCCACTTGCTGTCCATGCAGCCCAGATAAGAAATGCCCCAAGGATTCCCCCTTGGTTATTCCCAGAGCCACCTACTATCAGCATTGCCCAAATTTGGAAAGTCAATGTCGGCAAGACATCTTGTGGACTGACAAATGCGTAGAAAGTCGCATAGAGCCCACCTGCTAGTCCCATAATCATGGAACCTACGACAAACGCTGTTAACCGCACTCGATTTGGGGCTTTACCAAGAGATTGTGCGGCAACTTCATCTTCTCGAATTGCTCTCAGCAACCGTCCAAAGGGGGAGCGGATCAACTTCTCTAAAAATAGATAGACACCCAGAAGTACTAAAACGGAAAAGCAGAAAAAAATAATATTGAACACGAATGGGTCTGCGATGGAATCTTCAAAAGGCCGTTCAAAGCCTCTCATTCCCTTGGCACCTCCTGATAACCACTCTGCATTGCGCATGAGATTTTCAAACGCAACAGCTACCCCAAAGGTTGCGATCGCAAGGTAGTCTCTCCGCAGTCGAATGGTAAGAATTCCAACAACCCATGCGATCAATCCCGAAAGCAGAATTCCACCAACAAGGGCAACCGGATAAAACAGTTCAAATCCTCCAATATGATCTGCCTGCTCTGTTCCACCCAAAAGAATTAACCCATAGGCACCTGCCCCAAAAAAAGCCGCGACTCCGCCATTGAAAAGTCCTGTATTGCCCCATTGAAGGTTTAGCCCCAGAACTGCAATGGCAAGAATTGAAGCGACTGTGGCAAAGAAGACAAGATAAGAAATCAGTCCGATCATGCTCTGGCCTCACCGAGAATTCCATTCGGTCGAAGGATGAGCACTCCCAAGATGATCAGAAAGGGAACCGCAGGGCTGTAGCCCGAGGGCAGAATCATCAATGCCAGGTTGGATGCAATCCCCACCAAAAAACCACCCAGAACAGCACCGTAAACCGAACCAATGCCCCCGGCAATCGTGGCAGCAAAGATTGGCAAAACCAGATCCCGACCGATGACAGGATTTATCTGGTTGTTCAATCCATAAAATATTCCTGAAAGCGCTGCCAAAGATCCTCCGATCAGCCAGATCATCTTTAACATTCTAGAGAGATTGACACCGGAAATTTGGGCGAGAACAGGGTTCTCTGCAACGGCTTGTAGCGCATAGCCAAAGGTTGTTCGAGACAAGATCAGATGAAAAAGTAGCATTACCATCAGAGCTGCTATTAATACGAAGACCTGATCGGGTTTGACCAGGATCATCGGATCTCTGCTGATTACGATGGCAAAGGCGATGTCGTTTGAGAATAGTTGTGATTTCAAGCCAAAGAAAAGAGAGATCAGATTCCTAAGAACCATCGCGACCCCAAAGGAGGCAAAGACCATCGATAGTTCATCTCCTTTTTCTCGGATTCTGCGAAAGACTAGCTTGTCAATCAAGATTGCAGAGAGGCCGGTCACGATCATCGCAACCAGAATTGCGAGAATTAAACTCCAGGTAAGACTGAGAGGTTCAATAGTGCTGCGGAGTTGGGAGTAAATCGCACCGAATAGTCCATCGAAAACCAATGCTGCGTAGGCACCCACAGAGAGCAGTTCCGCATGGGAGAAATTGGCGAATCGCAGCGTGTGCATCACCAAGGTTAATCCAATAGCTCCGAGAGAGAGGATTGAACCGACCAAGATTCCATCAAGGAGATGCTGGATCATCAGCTTGCCATTCTTTTGCTACCCATAAAAATTTCGCTGATGAGTGGATTCCCAATCAATCTTTTTGCGGTATCGTCGAGTTGATTCCTGCCCTCAGCCAGGATGTAACAATGGTCAGCTACTTCAAGGGCCTGCTTAACGTTTTGTTCAACTAATAGAATCGTCACTTGTTGTTCGGTGAGGCTCTTAGTGAAGGAAAGGACCTCCTCTGCAACCTTCGGTGAAAGGCCAGCAGAAGGTTCATCCATCAAAAGAATGCTGGGTTTTTTTGCCAAGGCCATTGCCAAAGCAAGCATTTGTCGTTGTCCTCCGGAGAGAGTACTTGCCTTTGCTGTCAATTTTTCTGAAAGAGCTGGGAATAAATCCATCAGTTCTTCGAATTGGCCAGAATGTTTCTGGCCAGCTAAGCCCAAGACAAGTTCAATATTCCTTTTGACGCTCAGGTTGCGGAAGATGTTTTCTGTCTGTGGAACATAGGAGATCCCAAATTCACCCAATTGATCCGGACGAATGCCACGTAATGATTTACCTCCAATCTCTATTTTTCCGGAAAAGCTTGGAACGACACCAGCAATTGCTTTGATCAAGGTAGACTTCCCGGCACCGTTTGGCCCAATTACGAGGGTTAAAGCATTTTTTTTGATTCGAATGTTTATCCCGTGAAGAATTGGGAAATCAGGATCATAACCGGCTACTAGACCAGTGACTTCTAATGCTGCATCAACCATTTAGCGCGGCTCCCAAGTAGGCTTCCAGCAAAAGAGGATTGCGTTGTGCTTCTGCCGGAGTCCCTTCAAAAATAACTTTCCCCTCTGCCATAGCAATGACTGGATCACAACGCTTCATGATGAAGTCCATGTTGTGCTCAATGATCAAAAAGGTTGTCCCCTGACGATTAAGCTCAGTTATTTTATCGATCAATAACTCAGTCAAAGTTGGGCTTACTCCTGCGGCTGGTTCATCTAGTAAAATCATTGAAGGGTTTACCATCAATACCCTGGCTAATTCCAAGAGTTTCATTTGGCCACCAGAAATCTTCCCTGCAGCTTGGTTTGCAAGATGATCTAAGGTCACAAATTCGAGGATCTGCATCGCCCTATCCCGAATTTGGGCCTCCTCACGCTTCATCTCAGTGTTCTGGAAGAAAGGGCCTGTGAGACGCTCACCAATCTGATTGACCGGAGAAATCATGACATTCTCCAATACACTCATTTTCTTAAACGGACGTGGCAGTTGAAAAGTGAAGGCCAAGCCCATTTTGAATAGTTGATTGGTCCGACTGTTTGTAATTTCTTGGGATTTGAGAAAAACCTGTCCCTCGGTGGGTTGGAGAATGCCTGTCAAAGTATGAAAAAGAGTAGACTTTCCTGCTCCATTTGGACCGATCAATCCAGTGATTTTTCCAGCCTGAATCTCTACAGAGAGATTTTCTAGAGCACGAAATTCTCCAAAAGTTTTGGTCAGTTTTTTTGTGGAGAGGATGATCTCAGGCATGCTGAGAAGACTCAGCAAGAATTTTATCGTTTGGTGAGCTATTGAGGTTATATTTCATAATTCGGCCGTGGCGACTAGTCCGGTCTCGCTCTAAACCATAGACCGGCCCTGAAGGACCATTGGAAGCATTAATTTTTGCTTGAATTCGCTGATGCTCCTCGGAAGTTAAGCTGAAGCTGAATACTTCCAGGGTGTGATCCAGATATTTTGCGTAGCGGGCTCCGACGATGGCTGCACCGACCTGAGGTTGGTCTAAGATAAAGCGAATTGCCACTGATGATAGCGTTACTTGATGCGAGTCCCCGATTTCTTTCAAAGTTCGCAGCAGATCCTGAAATTGATCCCACGTTCCAAATTCGTCGATGATTAGACGATATTTGACAAGAGATCGGTTGCTGAATTGGAAACCAGGGTCTTCTTTGCCTAGCCAAGCCTCTGAGATGAATCCACCCGCAAGGGTTCCGTAGCAGAGAAGAGAAACATTTTTTTCTTTTGCCCAGGGTACCATCTCAAGTTTTGGTCTCTGGTCCAGAACAGAATACTGAACCTGAGTCGAGATGATGTCCATCCCAGAGTCGACAAAGGGCTGAATATCAAACCACTCCCAGTTGGTAACTCCCAAATTCTTGATTTTCCCTTTTTCCTGAAGCGTTTTTAGGACTTGTAGGGCTTCGACAGGCCTACCAAGTTTCAGGTCCCACCAAAAAAATTGGACCAAATGAAGTTGATCAATTCCTAGGCGTTTAAGCGACCGATCGACAATGGCTTCGATTTCATCTGGCTGAATATCTGGGAGCCTTGTTAAATCAGGAACCAACTTGGTGTGAATACAAATTTCCTCAGCCTTCGATGAACCATAATTTTGACGGACTGAAGAGATAAATTCTCCCAACATTTCTTCCACACCAACATAGATATCCGCACAATCAAAGGTCGAGATGCCTGCTTCCAGAAAGATCTCCATGTCCTGAATAGCTTTTCTGCGCTGAACATCCCCATGGTCTCCCGCAAGTTGCCAACCACCTTTGATGATCCTGGAAATTGAATGGTTTTCGCGAAGGTCAGTTTTTTCTACATTCATGAATTCTCGTCCTTTGCCCAATAGGGTTCCGTTCTTACTTCGGGTAAGCCAGTTGTTTCAGCATGAAAAAAACGTCTCTTGGAGAGTCTTTTGATTCGAAATCGTCCTCCACAATGAGGATCTGGGCATGCTATTTCAGCGTCAGTGGTCATCCAATCATGAGGCGCAGTTTCCCTCTGTTTAGCAGGGAGTAAAGGAAGAATTGCTGCGAGTGCATACATGGAGATTTTCTGATGCTCTAAGAAGACCAGGTTTTCTCCTTCGACTCTAAATTTTTCTCCTTCAATGTGTCGGCAAACTGGGGTACGACCTTCCAAGACAGTTTCTACTTCCAAATCATATAACCAAAAATCTTCTTGATGACTCATAGGCGCTGAAATTGCGTGTCAGGTAAGATGTGAAAAATGTTGCCTGGCCCCTTTTGCCCGGACTTCCTGAGAAGAAGGTTTAGTCAAACAGACTCAGTTTCATGTTTGCATAACTTGTTGTGCGATGAGTCTGAAAAAAGCTTTCCGGACTTGTCAATGGGCTTTGATAAGGCTAAGAGCTAAGTCTGTCAAGCAGAACACAGTTTACGTTGCATCATTGGAAGATGCAGGGATCAAGATTACATTGAATAGTAGTTCCCTAACTCGATTGATGCATCTTAACTATGAATCTGAAAAAAACAGTCCAATACCTGAGCTTCCTCACATTACTGCTAAGCATTGCTGGTTGTGCATCAAATAATCTCGCTACCTGTACAATCGGTCCCCTCCATTTTCACTATGGTGAACAAGAACAACTCTCCCAGGTCTGTTATCGCGACACTCCCCAAAATGTGAGCGCACAGAAAATTGTTTGCTATAACGAGGTGCGTGGTAACGTCTGCGATGAATATTCAATCAGAGACGCTCTGTAAGTTGAATTCCTGAGGGAAAAATCCTAGAATTTTGGATTTGATGAACTCAGCGGAGATTTTATGGAACTTACACAACAACAAATAGAAGCCTTTGACAAGGACGGCTATCTTTTTTTTCCTGAATTGTTCACTCCTGAAGAAGTGAAAAAACTCAATGAAGCTGTTCCTGAACTGTATGATCGACGCGAAGCTTATAATGTGAGGGAAAAAGGTAGTCAAGCCGTCAGAACTAATTTTGCGGCGCACCTCTACAGCGCACCGTTTGCCAGGCTAGGGCGCCATCCACGAATGGTGAAGCCTGTTGAGCAGGTGTTTGGTGAAAAGCTTTACATGCACCAGTTCAAAATTAATGGGAAAATGGCATTTGAAGGTGATGTTTGGCAATGGCATCAAGACTATGGCACTTGGATCAATGACGACATGATGCCTGAACCAAGGGCGATGAATGTTGCGATCTTTTTGGATGATGTCAACCAGTATAATGGCCCTTTGATGTTTATTCCGGGAAGCCACAAGCGTGGAGTCCTCAAGGCTGGACATGATCTGACCACAACAAGCTACCCCCTGTGGACGATCGATAATCAATTGATCCGTCAGCTTGTCGAAAGAGCTGGGGGAAGAGAAGGAGGAATCGTCAGTCCGCAAGGACCTGCCGGCTCAATGATTCTTTTTCATGGGTGCCTGGTCCACAGTTCAACAAGCAACCTATCCCCCTGGAATCGAGTCAGCGTATATCTGAGTCTTTGTGCAGTGAGCAATCACATAAGACGTTTCAAGCGCCCAGAGTACATTGCTCATCGCGATTTCACTCCGATCGAGTGTCTACCCGATGATTGTCTACTCTCAGATCATCCAGTTGATCTGCCATGGGGGAATGGTATGCCCAATTCTGCCTTGGAGACCTCTCTGGAAAAGATTCCGGCCTAACCCTCACTAGCCTTTGATTGACTCTGGGGTCGTTGAACAACCATTGCGACCCCAAGTACCGCTACCAGCATCCCCACAATCGCCAACCAACCCAATTTTTCATCAAATAGCCACCAGGCTTCAACTGCTGTGGCAGGTGGAACTAGGTAAAAAAGACTCGCGACATTTGCTGCCGCACCCGACTGAATCAAGCGCATTAATATTAGAATTGCCCCAATCGAAAGAACGATCGCCAACCAGAAAAGGGCGAAGATGGATTCGAAATTCCAGTCAACAACCATCGTCTCTAACGAAAGGGACAAGAGCCCGAAGATTGTCAGCGCTGAGATAAACTGAATCACAGCACCAGTCCGGATATCTAGCTTGGTCGCAAAACGTTTTTGATAAAGTGTGCCCAATGTGATGGAGACTAGTGCCAGGCTGGCGAAAAAGATCGAATCCATCCCAAAGGAATTTTCTTCAGGTAGTTTTTCAGATACAACCATCCAAACCCCGAGAAATCCTAAGAAAAGTCCCATCCATTTTTTTCTTGTGAGCATCTCTCCCAGCAGAGGCCCAGCAAGAATCCCAGTTAACAGAGGTTGTAGGCCAACGATCAATGCTGCTAAGGCGGCTGGTAACCCACCTTTGATTGCGACGAAAACACCACCTAGGTAGCCCCCGTGGACCAACAAACCAACAATGCCAGCATGCAACCAATCTGAGGGATTAGAGGGCCAAGGCGCATGAAACCACCAAACCAAAGGCACCAGAAAACAAATTGCGATCAGAAATCGTAGACTCAGAAAAGTCATTGGTTCGGCATGGGGCATGCCCAATTTGGCACCGATGAAACCTGTGCTCCAGAGCAGAACAAATAGGATGGGAGTTCCCTTGGAAAGGAGATTTCCGGGGATCATTTGAGGAAGTTTCAGAAAGTTTTGATTGATTTTTGTGGATTCAATTTGGAGTGGCCAATTGTTCCAGGGCAGCAAGTTCAGATTTACTGAATCCGGCTTGGAGGCGTGCTTCCTGATGCAAAGGACCACGTAATCGACCTGAGAAATACTGATTCAATAGACGAAGATAAGTTGTTTCCGGACAGATGTTTCTTTGCTGACAAAGATACTGAAACCAATGGCTGCCGATTGAGACGTGTTGTATCTCCTCTTCCCAGATAAGTTGAAGAATCTGGGCGGACTCTGAATCTTTGATTTCTCTCAGCTTGGAAACCATGCCGGGGGTAACATCCAGCCCACGAGCTTCCATTACACGTGGAACTAGGGCCATCCTTACCAGAACATCATGAGCGGTGTTTTCAGCCATTTCCCACAAACCAGAATGGACTGGAAATTCACCGTAGGCACTGCCCAGTTGGATTAGACGACTCTGCAAAAGCTGAAAATGCCTAGCCTCATCAGCTGCGACTCTCAACCAGTCAGCATAATAAAGACTAGGCATCTGCTGAAAGCGATAGACTGCATCCAATGCCAGGTTGATGGCGTTGAATTCAATGTGAGCGAGGGAGTGCAGTAGTGCAACCTTACCGAGAGGGGATCCCAGTCGTCTTCGTGGTAAGTCCTTAGGAGCAACAAAATTCAGGAAGGAGGGGTAACCTGCTTCTACTAGATCTTTGATAGGAAAAGCTTTCTCATGATTGAGTTTCCCTTCTTCAAAATCTTGTTTTAGTTTTTGGGTTCCTTGAGTTTTTTGCTCGATATCTTTTGAGAAGAGAACTTCCTGGGTAGATTCAAATAAAGATTTCATGCCCCCCTGAGGCTAGCACTTCCGAGTTGAGCTTCTAGACTGGCCTCCAATTGCGCAATGTTCTGCTGCTCAATCTCCAAAACGTGTTTATAGGCTTTTAGCAATCCCAGTAATTCCTCAGCATCGGCTTCAGACCATCGGAGTTGATCTGGTTCAGAACCTAGGATGGCGTTGATTCGGAAGCGCATCACATCAACTAAAGGGAGATGGGTTGTGCGCTTTGAGGAGTATTTATCCAAGAAACGCTGGATATTGATCAATGCATCTGACTGCCAATCCTTAATATCACTCATCTTGTGATTTCTCGTGGAGTCTTTTGAGAACGGAATCGACAGCTTCTTCCCACATCATAGGCTGAGAACCTGTTAATTCTTGGTAACGTTGAGTTGAAAGTACTGAATAAGCGGGCCGTGGAGCAGGCAAAGGATACTGATGTGTTTGAATCGGAGTAACAAGCGGCAGGTTCTGGATTAGGCCAATTTGATGGGCTTGTTTGAGCGTATAATTTGCTAATTCGAACCAACTACATGAATTCAAACCTCCGAAGTGAACATAATTTTTTACATCCGCTTTGATGAGTTTGCACAGGGCCAAAGCCAAATCTCTAGTCCAAGTCGGCGAACCGACTTGATCTGAAACGACTCTGATTTCATCTCTTTCACGTCCCAGTCGGAGCATTGTTCGCACAAAATTATGACCGTGTGCAGCAAACAACCAAGATGTCCTGACTGTTAACCAATCAGCATCACTCGCTTCAATTCTTGCTTCCCCGTCTCGTTTGCTCTTCCCATATACCCCAAGCGGTGCTGTATGGTTCGATTCAGTAATAGGGCTTCTGTTACTCCCATCAAAAACAAAATCCGTGGATAAATGAACGATCTTCACCCCAGATCGATGACAAGCTTCTGCCAACTTGCCAACACTGATTCCATTGACATGGAATGCGAGTGCAGATTCGGTTTCTGCCTTATCAACCTTTGTGTACGCCGCGCAGTTCAGCAGAATATCAGGTCGATAATTTTTGATGATGCTCTCTACCTGTTCCTGATTCCTAATGTCCAATTCTTTACGAGGGGGAACATGACATTCGAATTCTGGGAATTGATCCAAAACAGACAAAAAGTCTTTAGCTAACATCCCCTCGCCACCAGTTAGCAAAATCTTCATACCGAAACCAGTGACTGAAGACTTTCTCGTAGAGAATTTAACTGAGATTTCATCACTGTGCGTAGGTCTAGAAGAACATTATCTTTCCGGATCACCCCAACAATAGCAGGGCTACTGGAGCGAAGCCTTTGGTGAATTTCTGAAGCTGAAAATTTGTTATGGTGCAAGCTAAGAGCTGCAGATGGCAATTTCACTTCAGGTATCCCTCCACCTCCTGCCATAGATTCAGTTTCATGAACGGTCAATTTCCACTCAGGACTGGAAGAAAGTGAGCCCTGCAGAGCATTCACATATCCAAGAATCTCTTCTTTGGTTCTTTCTAGAAATTCAAGAGTAGGAATTTTCTGAACAACATTACTCATGTTCCCGTAAGCAGTCAGGGTCTGTTCCAGCAAACAGAGCGAAGCCTTATCAAGACGGACCGTACGATAGAGTGGATGATTCCTCAGTTTTTCCAACAGAATTTTTCTCCCAAGAACAATACCTGATTGTGGCCCACCAAGAAGCTTGTCTCCGCTGAAACACATCATGTCAACTTCAGTTGCGATTTCCTGTTGCACTGTAGGAACATGCTGAAGTTCAGGTTGTTGAAATCGATAAAAAGTCCCACTGCCCCAATCATAAAGAGTTGGGATCTCAACTTTTTTTGACCATTCAACCAATTCATTCAAAGAAACTTCTTCAGTAAACCCCTGGATGGAGTAGTTCGAGGGGTGCACCTTGAGGACAGCGACGGTTCTTTCACTGAGGCTATTTTGATAATCGCTGAGGCGAGTTCTGTTTGTTGTGCCAACTTCAATCAGCTTTGCACCAGCTTCCCTAAGGATATCAGGAATGCGAAAGGATCCTCCAATTTCAACCAACTCACCTCTGGAAACCAACACCTCGCCACCTTCACAGAGGGCTTTCATCATCAGAAAAACTGCTGCTGCATTGTTATTAACAACAATTGCCGACTCGGCCTGGCTGAGATTACACAGCAGACTTTCAATACGATCCATTCGTTGACCTCTTTCACCGGAGGCCAAGTCCAATTCAAGGTCAGAATATTGGGATAATGATAGGATGGTCTGAGCTAGGAGTTCTTCACCAAGTGGCGCTCTACCCAAATTGGTATGGAGCACAATGCCGGTGGCGTTAATGACTGGGGAAAGTTGTGAGGGCTTTCTTTGAGTGAATCTCTTTTTTGCCTGAGACAGAATTCCTATCCGAGAGCTCATCCACTCAGGGAGATCACTCTCGGAGGAACATTGATTATAGTTAAGTCGCAAATCTTCTAGCCAGGATTCGATTTGCTGACGCTGCAATTTAACGTTTGTAAGACCCGCCTGTGATAGGGTCAGTTCAATTTCCTGGATCGACGGGAGATTACGATACCAGGAGGACATGATTAGCCAACCTTAGATGCTACAGTCTTTTCATCAGGTTGTAATTCAACTTGATCGTCAGATACATTAGCACTTCTATTCAGGGATGAATCGATTTCAGAAACCTCAGCTTCAGATTTTGAAGATGATTGTTCTTCATCGTTTGTATCTCTCTTAGCAGGTTGCCTCTTCCGAGTACGAGTAGTCTTGGAGGATGTTTTTCTGGTTCCGCGTTTGGCTGATTTTGGCATCTCAACCACAGGAGCCAAGGAATCAGGTTGCTCCTCCAGATTTACTTCCAGCGTTTGTTCTGAAGGGTCTTCAGATTCAGCTTTTGCCAAATCTTCCAAATTTCTCTCCTCCTCCTTTTCAGGGGGCTCAGATGACTTCAGTTCTTCGCTAGTAGTTTCCTCAGTTGGGATTTCAATCTCAACGTTCTCATCCCCTGATTCCTCAGGAGCTTTATCAGTAATTGCCTCAGAGTCTGTAACTGAAGAATCTTCAGAAAGTGTCAACTCGTCTGAAATGAAGTTTTCTTCTGAGAGAGGGATTGCCTTGTGCTCTGAGGAAGGATCCAAAATCTTTGTCTCTTCGGAGTCTGTCTGGGCAGACGACTGGTCTTGGACAGTAGATTCGTTCTCCTTGGAAAGCGTCAAGTCTTCGGAGGGCTTGGTTGTCTCTGAAGATTCTTGAGCGCTGTTGTCTACGGTTGAATGTTCCGTCGAAGTCAAGTCCTGTGAACCCAACTCTTGGACTTCGACGGAAAGTGCGTTTCCCAAGGTTTCTTTTGCTGCAGGTTGATTGAGCAAATTACCTTGGGCATCAATATGAGTACTACTGAAAACGATGGTATGAGGTGGAAGCGTCCTCAGTTTTCTTCGCCAAGGAGAAATCGGCAGGGGTTGCCACGGGGAGTCATCCTCCTTGCCATTTTTCTCATGGACGCTGCTGTAGACTGTCCAACCTGCCGAACGCTTTGGTTTGGGTGGGGGTTCTTCAAACTCATCTGCTGTAGCAACATTTTCATCCTCATCAGCGACGTTATCATCCTGTTGATCTAGTTGATCATCTGATGACTCATCGTTGAAATCACGACGACCACGACCACGGCCTCTACCTCTGCCGCGATTTCTTGAGCGAGATTTTTGTTGTTTGCTTTCATCCTCCTCATCTTCATTACTTGAACTGTTTTCAGCGACTGATTCAAGAGGAGTAGCCACTTCTTCCAACAGTGAATCTTCTTGATCCTCATTTTGCTCTTTCGCGGGATGAGGTTCTTTGTGAATGCGGAAATCCCTCCGTGCTCTTGCTCTGAAATCACGATTTCGATAGGCCTCGCGAGGATCACTGTCCACGGACTCTTGAACAAGGCCACCGTCACGTCCAACAAGTTCAATATCTGGAATCTCACCTGGAGTAAGGTTTGGATCAGGTGTGATCTTGATCCTAAGAGAATATTCCATCTCCAATTGATAGAGATGCTTCCTTTTCTGGTTTAGTAATTGTTCTGCCAACACGAGGGGGAGTCGTAGCCGCACCTCTTGAATCTTGCCACTGAGAACCAGATCTCTCATCTGTCGCAGGAGCTTATTTGCGAGCGAAGAGTTTGAGATGACTTTTCCAGAGCCATGGCAAGCCGGGCAAAGTTCTTTTCCACTTTGAGAGAGACTGGATGCAATCCGCTGCCGGCTCATCTCCAGTAGTCCGAATTGGGAAATTTCGCCCAGCGTCCATTTGGCTTTGTCTTTGGACAGGGATTCCGAGAGACATTGAACGACTGCCTGACGATTCTGGCTATGGTTCATGTCAATGAAATCAATAACAATCAGGCCTCCAAGATTTCGAAGTCGGAGTTGCCGAGCTACTTCTTCTGCGGCCTCAATGTTGGTCCGGAGTGCAGTCTCCTCAATATTTTTTTCCTGGTTAGATTTACCAGAATTGACGTCAATCGAGACAAGAGCCTCTGTTGGCTGAATTACCAAACTACCCCCAGAAGGTAAAGGCACCTGGGGGTGGTTCAACCATTCGATCTGATCTTCAATTCGATGCTCAGAGAATATCGGGCGCTCTCCAAGGTAGAGTTGAAGTTTCTTTTGACGACCTGGCATGTTGGTCTGGAAGAATTCTAAGGCTCTTTGGAAGGCTTCAGGATCATCGATGATGACATCACCCACATCATCCGTGAAGTAATCCCGCAGCATCCTAACGACAGCATCTTCCTCTTGGTGTAAGAGGGTTGGCTTTGAGGAAGCTTCAAAGCTTTGCTTGATCTGATTCCAGGTTCTCCGAAGTGTCATAAAATCTTGCTTCAATTCGCTCAAGCTTCTGTCAACTCCTGCTGTGCGAATGATTGCGGAGGCGTCTTCACTTCCCAGGCCCTTGAGCAAATGTTTGAGGCGAGTTCTCGTTTCGTTATCCTCGATTCGTTTGGATACTCCTCCCTTGTCACTGTTGGGCATGAATACGAGAAAACGCCCAGGAAGTGAAATATTCGTTGTTAAAGCGGCGCCCTTGTGAGCGATCTCATCCTTTGCCACCTGAACCATGATTTTCTGGCCAGGATGCAGCAATTGATTGATGGCAGGTCTCCCACGAATCCCTCTTGGTGCCTTGAAAAGCATTTGGTTTAAATCAGAAGCCGCGAGGAAACCATGCCGTTCCGCGCCATAGTCAACGAAAGCGGCTTGAAATGAAGATTGGATCTTCACCACAATCCCGATGTAGATATTTCCTACGGTTTGGGCTCGGTGGGTGTAATCAATGTAGAGATTGTCCAGCATCTGATTGTTGGCAATCGCGATGCGTGTTTCATCATCTTCAACATTGATCAACATGTTTTTGTTGGAATCTGACATCCTTCTCCTTTGTAAGGAAATTGGAGATGATGACGCTTGGTTCCAAGAGGTGGGTCTTCTAGTGGCAGTAACCTACTGGCGGACAGAAAGAGCTTTTCTTAGGCTTCTGATAGTTGGTTCCAAAGACTGGCTTTGCTTGGATTTTCAGCAGTCCAACAATCCTTTGATTGCTGTGATTTCTTCGGACAAAGTCATGAAGATTTCAAAACTGTGGAAACCAGGATCCAACAAATTTGGGGTTCAAAATTCGATTCGTTGAAGCAGAGGAACGACAGTTCCTCAATATTTCATCGTGATCTGAGCTTCTGAATGATTGTGCCTATTGTTTTCTGGCGTCATTAGGTTCTGCTTTTGGAAGCAGGACCACGACTGCAAGTGCAGTCCGAAACTGAGCGTCAGGGCGTGCTATTCGGTTTCCTTCATCGGAACTACCTCGTACTCGCCGTGTTCGTTTTTCAAAATCATTTCAATGCGTTCTTCCGCCCTTTGAAGTAGCCGGTGGCAGTCCCGGCTGTGGCGGATACCTTCCTCAAAAGCTTGCAGCGCTTCTTCCAAAGCCAAATCACCACTTTCAAGGCGACGAACAGCTTCGTTGAGTTGCTGAAGGGAATTTTCAAAATTGGGAGATTCAGCCATTCAGATGGCCTCAATAATTCGACTCACCATCACGTTAGGCGGTCCGTCTTGAGCTTTTATGGTCAAATCTGCTGTTAAGTAAACGGGTTCTCTCTGCTGAAGCATTTGGTTAACTTTTTCTTGCCAGTTTGGCTGCTGGAGCAAGGGTCTGTGTTGGTCACATTGTAACCGCTGTTTTAGGGTCTCTCGATCCACCTGAAGATAAACGGTTTTGCCAATGCCTTTCAGTAATTCTTGATTCTCTGATCGGAGAAACATCCCTCCCCCTGTCGAAAGAATCGTATTGTGCACATTTTGGAGATTTTCCAAAAGTTTGGTTTCCAAATCCCGAAAGGTTGCTTCTCCCGCATACCGGAATATTTCCTCGATTGTGCAGCCTTGCTGTTTCTCAATTTGCTGATCAGTATCCAGGAAGAAATAACCGAGGCGATTTGCTAATTTTCTTCCAACAGTGGTTTTGCCTGCCCCCATGAAACCAATCAAAATGATGTTCATGCAGGGATGTCCATCGAGGTTTCTTCATTGGAGCAACTCTCGATCCAACCACCACCAAGCACTCGATCCCCCTCATAAAACACGGCTGCTTGTCCAGCGGTGACAGCACGCTCAGAATGGGGTAGATGCAAAATTGCCTTATCTGCTGCCAGAGGTGTCAATATCGCTTCACATCCTCGATGAGAATATCTCAACTGGACCATGACCTCTCTGGGATCTTTCGGTGGTTCAATGAGCCAGTTGATTTCTTTTACTTGAACCTCATTGAAAAGGAGATTCTCTCTTTTGCCAAGAACCACCTGATTCTCATCAACATTGATGGCAACCACATACCATGGTGTCCTGTCACTAATCCCCAAGCCTCTGCGTTGTCCGACAGTGTAGAAAGGAACTCCTCTGTGTCTGCCCAGTACTTTGCCGTCTAAGTTTATAAAGTTTCCTGGGTTTTCAGTGATGCGATTCTGTGCTTTCAGAAATTGACGATAGTCCTCGTCTATAAAGCAAATTTCCTGACTGTCTGGCTTGGATGCAGAATCAAGTTTGAGCTTTTCAGCGATGAGTCGGACTTCAGATTTGATATGGTCTTGTAACGGAAAGATCAAGCGCTGGAGTTGGTGATAGGGAATACCATGAAGAAAATAGGTCTGGTCTTTTTTGCGATCTCTTGGTCGATGAAGCTCAATTTTTCCAGAGTCATCTTTCAGAATTTTTGCGTAGTGGCCCGTTGCCAAGAATTCACAATCTAGCTCGTCTGCTTTTTTTAGTAGAAGCTCACTCTTGACCGTACGATTGCACATTACGCATGGGTTTGGGGTTCTACCTAAAGCGTATTCATTGACAAAATAATCAATTACGTTTGACTGGAAATCTTCCTGAAAATCCAGAACATAAAATGGAATTTCCAACCGCTCACAAATCAGTCGAGCATCTAGAGCCTCATCAAGTGAGCAGCAACTCTTGATTCGTTTTTTTGCTTCAGGGCCCTGATACAGTTTCAGATGAAGTCCGATCACCTGATAGCCCTCTTCTTTTAGCAAAGCCGCGGCAACGGAGGAATCTACTCCACCGCTCATCGCCATTGCTACCCTTGGTCCTGCCATATTCCTTGCATCAAGTTTTTATTCACGACGCTCAATCGGTTGGAACTGGCTGTTGTAATCGGTGTAGTCCATTCGACGGCCTTTCAGTGGCATCTCTCTATTGCGAATAGCAGTAAAGCGATCATAACGTTCCTTGATATGTGCTTCGTAAGCATCACGCATTGCTTTCAGTTCTGCATTCCAAGATTCTTGAGCCGCTTCCCTCAGCCGAAAAGGTACATAAGGCACTGGCTGTGGCTGAGAGTTCGCAACATCTTGAATTTGATTTGCTGTGTTCCTCACTTCCTCTGGCTCAGCAGCATAGATTCTGTCAACAGCGTCAGCTGATTCTTGCCGAATCAGGTTTTGAATTTGCAAATCTATCGGCACACTTTGGACATTATTTTCCTGAGCCTGAGCAATGTTAAACGTCAGAATGAAAAGACAAAAGCTTGTGAAAATTTTTAGGGGGACCATTTTTTTTCTCACCCTCATGCTTCCCTTTGGGGCCTCCGCCCAAAAGTATCGCAGGGATTGTTACTTGTCTGAACAGGCAAGATACAACTGCTTCATGCAGAGTCATACAGGATCGCTGGAAACTGCTAAGACTCGAGCTGCAGAGCGCAGGGATATTCTTGAACAACAAGCTGCAGCAAGGCCAGATCTGATTGCAGAAAGAAACCAACGTAGGGAGAGAGAGTTGCAAGAATTGCGGCAAATTGTGGAAGCTGCTCTTCGGCGAAATGTTACTAATGAGGGGAAGAAATACCAGGTTAACTATGGGATTGTCCTGGAACCCAGAGCGGTTGAGAGTCAAGAGCAGTCAGACAGGTAGGTCTTGTGAATCAATATAATCGCTCATATTTTCAGTGAGATATTTTTGCAACTCCACTTCGTTTCCTTTGGCAGCACTTCTCTCTACAACGGTAAAAGTCCCGGATAATTTCTTCAGAAGTTGAACCTGCTCCTGCTCACTCGCATCTAACTCATCCACCTTGATTGAATTCATCTCCTGTTCACTCGCACCAGTCACTTCATAGATCTGAATTTTTTTAATGGATGGAATTTGTAAAATTTCGTTAAGTTTCGTTTTTGCCGGTTGTGTAGCTGCTAACCTATTGAAATGGTGTAGGTTATTCTCAGCATCTAAAAATGCAAAAAAGCTAATCCGTGAGTTTTCCAGAAATTGATCTGGTTCGTTGATCCGATAATTTTTGTGCTCAAGAACAAAACTATAAATTTGTCCGGATTTAAGAGTTTTGGTCTGCTGAAGCCGTAATTTTTGAGACAGAGTCATTTTTTGGAAGGGTCAAAAATATTCAAAAATTTTTTTGCTCATCATCAAGCGATCAAATAGCTTTGTCAAGGTATCTAGTTGATTGAATTTACTAAGGATGAATCCCAGTTGATTGTAAAATCAGATCATTATTACAAGCAGCTAAGTGGGTAGGATTTTAGATAACAATTGAAAATTATCTAGGTTGTTGTAGTGTCTGCAAGTTTAAATATTGTTACTAATTAGAGTGATTCCACACTCTGGGTTGTTATTTTACAAACAATTTCACAAACCCTCTTCTTGGAGTAAATCGTGGCCAAGATTCAAGTAGCCAATCCAGTCGTTGAGCTGGACGGCGATGAGATGACCCGAATCATTTGGCAGAAAATCAAGGAAAAATTGATTCACCCCTACCTTGATATTGATCTGCGATATTATGATCTTTCTGTCCAGAAAAGGGACGAAACGAACGATCAAATTACCTTGGATGCAGCAAAAGCAATTCAAGAGCACAATGTCGGAATCAAATGTGCGACTATCACTCCAGACGAGGATCGAGTAGTAGAATTCAATCTCAAGAAAATGTGGAGGTCTCCTAATGGAACGTTGCGTAATTACTTGGGAGGCACAGTTTTCAGGGAGCCTATCATTTGCAGCAATGTCCCCAGACTTGTCAAAGCCTGGAAAAAACCCATCATTGTTGGTCGCCACGCATTTGCGGATCAATACAAGGCTACAGATTTCAAGGTGAGTGGCCCAGGAACACTAAAAATTAGTTTTGAGCCTGCTGATGGAGGAGAGGCTGTTAATCATGAGATTTATCAATTTGAAGGAGCGGGGGTAGCACTTGGAATGTACAATACCAAGGCATCGATCATAGACTTTGCCCGGTCTTGTATGAGTTATTCTTTGTCGAAAAACTATCCGCTCTACCTCTCCACAAAGAACACCATCCTCAAACAATATGACGGAATGTTCAGAGATACTTTTCAGGAGGTTTTTGATGCTGAATTCAAAGAGCAATTTGATAAAGCAGGATTGACCTATGAGCACCGACTCATCGATGATTTGGTTGCTCAAGTACTCAAGTGGGACGGAGGAATCGTTTGGGCCTGTAAAAATTACGATGGTGATGTTCAGTCTGACACGGTTGCCCAAGGATTTGGTTCATTGGGATTGATGACATCGGTCTTGGTGTGTCCGGATGGCAAGACAATCGAAGCTGAAGCCGCACATGGAACCGTTACCCGACACTACAGGGATCACCAAAAAGGCAAGCCAACCAGCACCAACCCAGTGGCAAGTATTTTTGCTTGGACAGTTGGCCTCAAGCATCGTGGAAAATTGGATGGCAATGAAGACTTGATTCGTTTTGGGGAAACTCTCGAAAAAGTGTGCGTAAGTACTATTGAGGGTGGGGTGATGACCAAAGATCTCGCTGTCGCAATCACTGGAAGTACTAATCCATCTAAGGAAAATTACGTATATACAGATGAATTTTTGGACGCTTTAGACAGTGGTCTGCAGAAAGCGATGAGTTAATAATTTTTCTGATTTCTAATCAATAGACACTCAGCTGATCAAGGATCTAGCTTATGAAAAGAGTAAAAGTTGCTGTAACCGGGGCGGCAGGCCAAATTGGCTATGCAATGGTTTTTCGACTAGCCTCTGGAGCCATCTTCGGACCTGATACTGCAGTTCAACTTCAACTGCTGGAACTGGAGCAAGCCCTTCCCGCACTGGAAGGGGTCAAGATGGAATTGGATGATTGTGCTTTCCCTCAATTGGAAAAAGTAACCTGTACTTCGGATGCGAATGTCGCTTTCGGCGATGCAGATTATGTCTTATTGGTGGGAGCCGCTCCCAGAAAAGCCGGAATGGAGCGGAAAGATCTCTTGGAAATCAATGGGAAGATCTTTGTTGGTCAAGGTAAAGCAATCAACGATAATGCAGGTGAAAATGTACGTATCATTACGGTAGGTAATCCCTGTAATACCAATGCATTAATCGCTATGAACAACGCCCCAAAAATCGGCGCAGATCGCTGGTTTGCTATGACCGCATTGGATGAAAATCGAGCCAAAAGTCAGTTGGCCCAAAAGGCTGGAGTTTTAACTCGTGAGGTCAGCAATGTTGCTATTTGGGGAAATCATAGTGCGACCCAGTATCCTGATTTCTACAATGCACTGATTCAAGGCCAACCGGCTACTGAGGTGATTACAGACCATGAATGGCTGAAAGGTGAATTCATCAGTGTGGTCCAACAACGTGGCGCAGCAATCATCAAAGCTCGAGGGGCTTCTTCAGCAGCATCCGCTGCAAACGCTGCTCTCGATACAATCATGCGTTTAGAAAAGCCCACTCCAGCAGGAGATTGGTTCAGCGCAGCGGTTCCTAGCGATGGAAGTTACGGAATTCCAGAAGGCTTGCTCTTCAGCTACCCACTGCGTAGCAATGGAGAAAGCTATGAAATTGTGCAGGGCGTTGAATTGAATGATTTCGCCCAAGCTAAGCTAGATATCACTCGCAAAGAGTTGGAAGAAGAAAGAGATGCTGTGAAGAGCATGCTGAATTGAAATTGAATTCAACGATAGCTAACTCTTGCTTGCCTAGCCTTGAATAATTGGGAATATCAACAGTCGTTATTCCATTCTCAGAGGACTGATGAAAATACACGAGTATCAGGCGAAACAAATTTTAGCCAAATACGGCGTAACCATACCCCGTGGAAAAGTTGCATTCACAGTGGATGAAGCTGTGAGTGCTGCAGAAGAACTGGGAACTGAGATCTGTGTGGTGAAGGCGCAAATTCATGCAGGTGGACGTGGAAAAGGTGGTGGTGTTAAGGTTTCAAAAGGCTTGGAAGCTGTGCGTACAAATGCAGAGCAGATTCTTGGGATGCAACTGGTTACTCACCAGACTGGGCCCAAGGGTCAGCAAGTTAAAAGGGTCCTTGTCGAAGAAGGAATGGACATCAAGAAAGAACTTTATGTCTCATTGCTGGTTGATCGGGGTTCTCAGCAAGTAGTGATGCTGGCTTCCACAGAGGGTGGGATGGATATTGAGCAGGTTGCGGCGAACACCCCTGAAAAAATTCTTAAAGTTGGTATCGATCCAACTATTGGAATGAGGCCCTACCAAGCTACCGAGTTGGCGTATGGTTTAGAGATTGACAAGATTAATCCAAAGCTGATTAGACCCGCAGCAGCTCTCTTCCAAGGGCTTTACGAGGCCTTTGTGAATGAAGACTGCTCCTTGGTTGAGATCAATCCTTTGGTGCTCACTGGTGATGGCCGGGTCATTGCCTTGGATTCGAAGATCACAATCGATGACAATGCTTTGTTCCGACACAAGGATACGCTTGAGCTGAGAGATCTTGACGAAGAGGATCCTGCTGAAACCGAAGCTTCAGAAAATGACCTCAATTACATTCGATTGGACGGCTCGATTGGATGTATGGTCAATGGTGCTGGTCTTGCCATGGGGACAATGGATATCATTAAGGCTTGTGGTGGTGAACCAGCCAATTTTCTTGATGTTGGTGGGGGGAGTACCCAGGAAAGAGTTGAATTGGCGTTTCGGCTGATTTCCAGCGATCCACATGTAAAGTGCATCTTGATCAACATTTTTGGAGGGATTGTGAGGTGTGATATGGTTGCGGCGGGTGTTGTTGCCGCGATCAAGAATGTGGACCTAAAGGTGCCGGTTGTGGTCCGTTTGGAAGGAACTAATGCAGCAGAAGCACATCAAATCGTCAATGATTCTGGTCTTGGTAGTCGCCTCCAAATGGCAGATGGTTTAAGAGATGCTGCCGAAAAAGCAGTTGCCGCTGTTGCCTGATCACCCCTCAAATGAGTATTGAAAGGAAAGTATGACAGTCCTCGTCAACAGCGAAACGCGAGTCTTGGTTCAAGGAATCACTGGATCCCAAGGACAACTTCATACCCGTGGTTGTAGGGATTATGGAACCAATATTGTCAGTGGAGTGACCCCCGGCAAGGGTGGGCAAGACTTCGAAGGGGTTCCAATTTTCAACACTGTGAAACAGGCAGTGGAGGCTACTGGGGCGAATGCAACCATGATTTTCGTTCCACCTCCGTTTGCCGCAGACGCTATTATTGAGGCAGCAGCAGTCAAAATCCCTCTCATTGTGGCGATTACCGAAGGTGTGCCTGTCCAAGATATGGTGAGAGCGGTAAATTATGTAAAACGGCAGGGAGTCAGATTGATTGGGCCCAACTGTCCTGGGGTCATCACTCCGGGAGAATGTAAAATCGGCATCATGCCTGGAAGCATTCATCAGCCTGGTAAAATTGGTGTAGTCTCACGTTCCGGAACTTTGACTTACGAGGCTGTGGGGCAACTCAGTGGGGTTGGCCTAGGTCAGAGCACTTGTATCGGAATTGGGGGAGATCCCGTAAACGGGACCAATTTTATTGATTGTCTGCGGATGTTTCAGGATGACCCTGGAACTGAAGCGATTGTGATGATTGGCGAAATTGGCGGGGATGCTGAAGAACAGGCAGCTGCTTTCGTCAAAGAATATGTGACCAAGCCTATTGTCAGCTTCATCGCAGGGCAAACCGCTCCTCCTGGGCGAAGGATGGGCCATGCTGGTGCCATTATTTCTGGTGGTAAAGGTACTGCTGCCGAAAAAATGGCTGCACTACAAGATGCTGGTATTCATGTCGTACCAACCCCTGCTGATATTGGCGAGAAAATGGTTGAGGTTCTGAAAAAATAATCTCGAAAATAAGAACCTCATCTTCGGATGAGGTTCCCTCTCCATACTAGGTTTTCTCTGAAGTTTGACCTCTCCTATCTCCTCTCCAACAATGATCTTTCTTAATTTGGCGTAATGGACTCCATCACAAATAGTAGATCACCCTGGTTTACTGTCTGTTGGTCTTCTGCCAGAACTCGTGTGATGCGGAATTGCTGATCTTCAGGATAAAGTGATTTCCCATCTAAAGTTTTGAAGGAATTTAGAGAAATCTCGTTAAAGACTTTCATGGATTCTAGCAAGCAGAGTGGAGTCTGGAGATTAATGACGCTGCCTTCTTCGACCAATGAGGGAGTTTCAGGAGAAGGAGACCGGTAAAAGCCTCCCATTTGTGGTGAAAGAATTTTCCACTCTTTCGAATTCTCGAAACGAACACTGGACTCATCTAGCGAAACTGCAGAGCCTCCAGCTTCAAGTTTAGATTCCTTGATCAGCTCTTGAGGGTTGATCCTTGAAAACAGCCCCTTTAGATAGCGAGTGTCAAAATTCCCCTCCTGAAAATCCTGATCCTGCAAAATTCTCTTCGCTAATACCAGATTTGTGGAAATTCCATGAATTTTCACTCTACTCAGATAATCAAGCAGCAGTTCAATTGCTTCTTTGCGGTCTTCTCCCCAGGCGATGATTTGGGCTACAAGAGAATCGTAGAAAGGTGGAACCATTGAGCCATTGGTCACAGCTTGGATAACTCGGATGTTTTCTTCTGCAGGGAAGTAGGCTTCAGTAACTCTGCCAGGATCTGGCACAAAACGAAGGGAACCTGAAGAGTCTAGATCAACTCTTTCTGCATTAATCCGAAGTTCCATAGCATGCCCATTTGGCCTGACTTCCAAGCCTTCAAGGCTGTTGCCTTTCGCTACTGAGAACTGTTGATCAACCAAGTCTACCCCAGTGACCATTTCAGAGACGGGATGTTCCACCTGAAGACGTGTATTCATCTCCATGAAGTAGATTTTTTCCTCTCCTAGATCGTAGATAAATTCAACAGTTCCTGCCCCAACATAATCAATTTCATCAATCAATTTTCTAGAGTACTTGAAAAGTTGATCCTGAATTTTCTGTGGTAGATCAAATGCGCTCTCTTCAATGAGTTTCTGATAATTTCTCTGGACCGAACAGTCCCGAATACCCAGCAAATGAGAATTTCCTTGAAGGTCACGAAGAACTTGGACCTCCAAGTGTCTCAAAGAGCGAATGAATTTTTCCAAATACAAATCACCGTTGCCAAAGGCATTTAGTGCTTCCTTCGACATCCGAATAAACATCGGTTCCAATTGACCCGGCTGTTCAACAACTGCGATGCCTTTGCCACCACCACCATGAGCAGCCTTGATCAGCACAGGATACCCGATTTCTTCAGCTACGTTGGAAGCTTCAGATGGATTTGCCAAGGCACCTTCACTACCTGGAACAACAGGAATCTTAAGCCTCTTTGCTGTATTGATCGCATTAGATTTGTTTCCCATCAAGTCCATATTATCAGAACGAGGTCCAATAAAATTCAGACCATGTTCTCGGCAAATACGGGCATATTGTGGTGATTCTGAAAGGAAGCCAATTCCAGGATGAATTGCGTCTACTCCCTCAATCTCAGCGATTCTGATGACACTCATCGCATTCAAATAGCTTTCTTGAGGAGTGTTTCCTCCAAGGCAAACCAGCCGATCGTTTTCACGGAGTAATTGAGCCGGGTAGCTCTCCATATCTGGATCAGATTGGACAAGGACGACTTCTAGGCCATGTTCTTGGGAAGCTTGGATCAATCTTGCAGCAGTACATCCTCTAGCGTGAACAAGGACTCTTTTGATGTCGCTCTGCATCAACTCAGCTTTTTCAAGGGATTCAACTTCCTGATCTAGCTGTGCAGAGAGGTTATACTCACCCGTCAGTGTCCTCGAAATCACTTCCTGAATGGAAAGCTTTGGCATTGGAATGCTTGGATCAATCTGGCGCAAAGCGTGATCAATTTGCTCATCAAATGGATTTTCTACCAAGCCATCCATGGTTCCGTCTTTTTGGCTTAGGTAGTTGGCAAGCGTGGATGAAGCTGGAAGGTGACTCTCAACAACAAGTTGCCCTGCAAAAGGGATTTGTGCTCCTGAGAGATAGTAGGTTTTCACCAGAAGATGAGTTACGAAACTCGCTTGAGCACCCCCGACGCAGTCCCGGAATCCAAAGCAAATTACTGGAAGATCATGGTCCTTGACAAAGCGCGTCAGTCGATCGTTCATCGTTGCCATCGAGAAGAGAGATCCAGCTCCCTCCTTGGTTTGCATACCTGCTGAAGAAATGAAAAAGATCACAGGAAGGTTGCGCTGGGCACATTCATCAAGCAGCAGACAAACCTTCTCACAACTCGCCATGTCAAAGGCTCCAGCCTGAAAACGAGTATTGCTCAGGACCAAACCGACCTTGGTTGTCGCTCTGTTATCAGTGAAATTAGCGATACCAGTAACTACTCCACAGGGAGCAATTCCGTTGTCAAGAGCTTGCTCAATGGCTTGGCGAAATCCTGGGAAATTGACGGGATTTGCGGTGATTTTCTCGGCATTAAGCTCTTTGAAGTTGGCAAAATACTTGTCAAGAATTTGCTTCGGTTCAATGTGGTTCTTCTTGTAATCTCTCAAGAGATTCTGAATGAGTAAATCCTTATAGGCTTGATCCAATCGATTCCAGAAGTCTTTGATTCCGATGTTTCGAGGAGTGATCTTACCCTGAAACTTACTCTCACCAAGTTGAGCTTTATAAAGCGAGGGAAGCAATCCAGAGAAATAGTAGCGCACAACCCCAAATAAAGGCGGAGACATCCTCGGATAGACAATTCTCTTCCAGCCACTTATCGTCGCCATGACGGTGTCACAGTTCTTTTGTGCGATGAACTGGGCGAGCCACTTGAAGAAGCTCTGCCGCACCCAATCCCCTTCAAGCTGAAGTTCCATCTTTTCAAATTCCTTCAAGGCGATGTTGAAAGAATTTTCGAAAAGCTTCTCTACTGACTGTTGCGAGATGTGATTCGTCCCTTTCAATTCGCCTGCAATCATGGGAAGGCTTTCAATCACACCATCATAAAGCATGTCGAAGAGCAGGATGTTCTGGAAGTTTTGCTGCAAACTTTGGTTCACTTCAGGGACAAGCAGAACGTCCAGTAATGAGGGATTTTCATGGATCTCGGAGAGGGTCGCTTCCTGAAGAAAATCATGAAGTTGAATCATGTTCTCGCGGGTGCTGTCCTTCCAAAAGTTGTAAAGATAGATCAACACCTCCAGGGTCAATTCTTCCAGTGCCTTCTCAAAGTTGTCCTTGGGATCTCCCACAAAAAAAGCGAAGAGTTTTGTCCGTTCGACATCTCGCTCTGCCTTTGTTTCCAGGAATCTTTGGTAGCGTTTGTTCAACTCCTCTTGGTAGCGAAGTTCAATGGGAGCCTGAAGCCACTTCTTGAATTTTTCTTGCCGCTCCTGCTCAATCCTTTCCGTCAGAGTACCAATTGGGGTCTTGGCTGTCTTACTGCTGAGTCTGGAGTAATTCTTCAGGGATTCGCTTTGGATTTTTTGACGCATCTTGAGCCCACGCATGAAGCGATAGGCTGACCCAAAAACGTTTAGGGTTCCTGTAGGAGGTTTGTGAGTTCTCCGATTTGCGACGATTTGGAGTTCACTCGGATTGAGATAGTGCCCAATGTTTTCTTTGTAGTGGTCAAAAAGAAAGGAGTTTTCTTTGAGGAAGAGTCGAGCGTTTTGCTCTGTTATTTCAATTCCACTGAGGATTGCCTCCCGTAGATTTGAAATTTTTCCAGGCTGGTCTAACGAGAAATCAATAATCCCATCAAAGTATCCACTGGAGTAAAGTTCATAGGAGGAAACTCCCATAAATTTCGCACATTCCTGCCAGGATAAGTTGTACTTGCGAGCTATGTTGCTCAATCCCTTGGGATGGATCGTGTTGAATACTCCATCTTTGGTGGCAAGCAACACATTGGTGGTTGCGAGTGGAATGGCTCCGCCACTATATCCAGCCCCAAATACAATCCCAACCGTTGGTAACTGTAGATTTGCCATTTCGGCAATCAAAAAGGAGATACTGTGAGATTGATTGTCAAGGTTGGCTTCAGCAGTGGCAACCGCTCCAGGGGTGTCAATGAAAGTCACTACCGGCATGCCATGGATCGCAAAGAACCCCAACTTGTCCGCTGCTCTTCGATGATGTTTCGGGTCCCAAGTTCCATGTTGAACCCTATGGTCTTGGGCAACAAACCCAATTCTTCTTTTGAGAGCACCGATCTGAAATTCGACTTCGGCCAAATAGAGAGGTCCTTCGATCTCTTCTTGAATAAGACTACCTCCAAGCTGCTGAATGACTTCAGCTGAGCTGAGACGCTTTTGGTTTTCAGAGGGATTTACGACCCTTTGGATGTAACTGTCTACATCAAGTCGACGAAGCCATTGGATTTGTTCCTCAATACTCTCTTTGCTTAGTAATCCAGCTAATTTCGCATCGTCAAAATACGATGGACCTTTGCCCGGTAGCTGTGAAAGATCATGGGACATTGCTTCTGCACGTCGGAATGCCGAAAGAGGACGAGGTGTCTTTCGGGCAGACACGGGAGATTCAGGCATGTAATCAATGGATTGAAAAGTTGAATTACCAGGCCGGGAGGTGGGCTTTCACTTCTTGCCAGAGTTCCTGATAGGCCTGTGCTGATTTGCTGTTTTCTGCAAAGCAGCTTACTGGGGCTCGCTCAATTCCCATCCGCTCAATTTCAGTTGAATATGGGATATTTGTCTTCAGAAAATTCGGATATTTGCGAGGCATCATTTGCATTAGGTCTCGATGCAATTGCTTGCGTCGATCTGCCATTGAGAAGAATACGAGCATCTTGAAATTTCGCAATTGCTTCTTGCGACGAAATTCCACCAATTGCTTAAGCGTTCTAAGTGATAGAGAGGTGGGGATGACCGGGACCACAAGCACATTAGCAGCTTCAAATATACTTTCTGATAGCAATGTCAGTCCTGGTGGGCAATCAAGAAAAACATAGTCATATTCTCCAGCTAGTGGACTTAGCAGCAACTTGAGTCGTTCATTTGGTTTCTTAGTGTCGTCAAGCAGTAGGTCCATCGTCCGGTATGAAAAATCGGAAGGTAGAAGATCCAGATTGTCGTGGTCGGTAGCCTTGATCAGATCGCCAAGATCATGACGACCTTTCAGCAAAGCCCTGGAACCCCCTTTGATTTTTGGTCGAACTCTGAAATAGAAGGTCGCCGCTCCCTGCGGATCAAGATCCCAAATCAGTGTTCTGGCTCCTTCATGTGCCCCTTGAAAAGCCAAATTTACTGAAGTAGCAGTTTTTCCAACCCCACCTTTGATGTTATAAGAAGCCAAGATTTGCATCAGTTCAGCTCCTCAGCAACGGTTGGCTGTTGAAAAAGAAGATTGAAACGATTCTGAGTGCGAGTCGAAGCAAATCCACTAAAACTGCCTTGGAAACGCTGACGTGCCTCGGCCTGTCGTTGGTTTAGGGTACTGACAAGCATTCCCATCGCCACCAAAGTCTGGGCTGGAACAGGTTGCTGCTTGGCTAGCATATCGCCAAAATTTTTTAGGGATTCCTGTTGAACCGAGCAATCATTGAATTGACCCAGATCTTCTTGAAGGGCTTTGAGAGGTTTGAGAATCCCTTGGAATTCTTTTGTGGACCAAAGGCTTTCAAAAAACTCCAGTAAATACCGAAGTTTCTTACAACTCTTCCTCAAGTCATGGAGAGCTTCATCAGGAGAATCTTGGTCAATCGCTTTCCCCTCAGCTAAGCAACGATGATAACTTCTAAGGAGTCTTTTTGATGCGGTTTTGCGAACTTCTGCTGCTCCTCCAGGAGTTGTAGATGGAGTTTCATCTTTTAAAAATTGCTCCCAAGTCGAGCGAAATTTTTGAAAACGCTTGGATTGAAGATCCTTGGCTAAAAGTTTTTGCTCTTTGGCATTTTCTGTCAGCAGAAGTTCCCGAAAAGCTTCAAGATCAGCTTGCTGTTCCTCAGGCAGTTGAGTTTGGTATGAATTGAAGTCAAGGAGATAAACATCCAGGTCTCGAGTGGGGCCTGTTCGATCACTTAACCAAGCGAAGTCATCTCGAAAACCTTGAATCTGTTCAGGAGGAAAAACCCCCTTCAATTGGTTCAGCGCCGACCGTGCTCGCCGACAAGCAACTCGGAAATCATGAAGAAATTCGGTATCAGGAGCTTCGATCGTTCCCTGATGATTTAAGTCCATCACCTTTGTGCTTTCACCAAGAATTGCTCGAAGAGCTTGATCGGTTCTGCCCAAGGGTGAAAGTTTCAATTTTGGTTTGGGCTGGTAGCTTCCAGGTTTCAGTTCCAATTTGCTGCAGACAATTTGGAAAAGATCCTCATTAAGTTCCTCCAGGCCTTCCTCACGACAGAACCGATTTATTTGCTGAGACGGCTTGGGATATCCACGAAAAGGAAGAATTATCAGACGGTGTTGGAGATCTTCTAGTTGATTTTCACGGAAGAGTTGTGTTGATTCAAGCATCACTCGAAGAACGGTCTTGTCGTCCTTGTTCTTCCAAACCAACCATTCCTGCTGAACTGCAATTTTAAACAGACTTAAGAGAGCCCTTGGGTGAAGAATGGGCTCAAGTAATGGTCGAAGCGGTATTGAAGGAAGTTGTTGAATGACAGACTCCTGAACAGGGGAACGTCCACGCTGTAGAACTCGATTCCCTGTTAAACTGAGCCAGCAGAGCCAGGATTCGTCTCCTACGTCAGTTCTGGTCTCTTGACGGAGCAGTTGCTGATTTTTATAGAGTCTTGAATCAAAAGTGTCGTAGTAAACGTATTCCCAGAGTTGACTGGGCAATTCACTCAAGGGAAATTGTTCTTTGACTCGCTCCAGGAGGGCTTGGGCTTCAGTAAGTGAGGGAATTTGAAAGTGAGGTCTCTTCAATATCATCAATCTTCCATTTAGTTGGGTTCGCTCCATGAACCTTAGAGATTGAGTAATCCAGCAAGCAAAAATCTGTCCTAATCGAGGGGCTCATTTGAGAGCTTTTAGCTGAATTCAGTTGTGATGAGGGTCTTTTTTTGAGAGTGAAATTTGCTTAGGAGGGGAAAGCGGATGGTTTTAACAATACCTGACAAAGGTGACTTGTCAGCCAAGGGGTCTACCTCCGTCTAAATCCAGACGACAGCCATTCAAGCTTTTTAAATCTTGGAAGAGATGCAGGATCGCTTTTCCTACCTCCTCAGGTTGAGCAAAATGACCACTTGGTGTTCTGCGCAGTTGTTTCTCTCGCCACTCGGGATCCAATCCTTTGATAAATTCAGTTTCGACCACTCCTGGAGCAACAGAGACTACTCGAATCTTAGGGGCCAAAGCCCGTGCTAAGGATCTGGTCATTGAGTCCAAGGCCGCTTTGGATGCACAGTAGGCAACGTTACTCCCCTCACCGGTTTTTCCTGCGATAGAAGAAATATTGACGATCAGTGCTTCAGGACTATTTTCCAATAGCTTTCTAAATGATCGAATTGTTGAAAAAGAACCTCGCCAGTTGACCTGAAAAATCTGATCAATCAACTCATCATCTAGACTTTCCAAGTCTTGATGAGGAACAAAACGTGTCATTCCAGCACAATTCACCAGTAAATCGAGCTGATTAGTTTTTTCAGAGATGGTCAGTGCAAGCTGATCAATCTGATGAGAATCGCTAACATCAAGTTGGAAACTCTGATGTCCGGATCCAGCTAGCTCTTTTTCGAGTTGCTGCGCCTCATCGGCTTTCGATCGGTAAGTGAAAAGCACTTGGAAGTCATTCAATGCCAGAGTATGGCAGATTGCTCTGCCAATTCCTCCTACTCCACCTGTAATCAGGGCTGTTGGTCGATAAGCTGGATTCTGTGTTGGGTTCATAAAGAATAATTTTGGCTGACCGTTTCAGACTAAGCTGGCTCCTTCAGATAAGGATCTGAGTTTTGCGTAAGCGATTTCGGGATCGACCGCACCAAAGCCTGCAAAAGTACCAAATCCACAGTCTGTCCCAGCGACAACTCTCTCCCGACCTAGGAAGTTCACAAATCTCTCAAGTCTTTGCGCAATCAATTTTGGATGTTCCACGAAGTTGGTTGTGGTATCAACTACTCCAGGAACCAGAATCTTATCATCAGGAATTTGAGCACTTCTTTCTTCAAAAACTGCCCATTCATGCCCATGCCTTGGATTGGCATTTTCGAAGAGTACATACTGGGCTTTGCTTGACATCAACACCTCAAAAACTTTCTCCATAGCAATGTCGCAGTGATGAGGCCCCTCGTAATTTCCCCAACAGATGTGAAGACGAATTTTTTCAGCAGGTAATCCCTCCAAGGCAGAGTTGAGCACTTCCATGTGAAGTCTTGCTAGATCAAGAAATTCATCATCAGACTTCTCGGTAAAGAGCATATGCCGGGATAAGGCCAGGTCTGGACAGTCTAGTTGTAAGGAAAGTCCGGAAGCGATGATGGCTTGATATTCTGTTTTCAGTGCTTCTCCCAAGGCGATCAAATAGCTTTCATGGTCAGGGTAATATTGGTTTGGTAGGAAGAGAGCAATGACCCCTGGACTTGCAGCATTCATAAACCCTTGGGCTACAGAATTGGAAGCCATTGCAGCCTTTAAATGCTGAATGTCTGCTTGAAGATCGTGGGAATCCTTAGGGCTGATCGGTCCGACACAGCAGGGTCTTGAATATTGGGGGGTACCACCGCTTTTGGCTAAACGCTCGAGAAAGCTTGGGTAGTCTTTCAGATCAGCCGGAGGTTGGCGCGGACTATCACCCGCGAAACCGGAATAACGATCTTTGACATAAGTTGCATAGGAAATTTTAGAGGTTTCACCATCACTAACAATCGTTACCCCAGCCTGTTGTTGAAGTCGGACAGTTTCGGCTACCTCTTCAGCCATGATCGTGTCAAATTCCACCCGATCCCAAGGTTCGTTTTTCTCTCTGGCGAAAATTTGGTCGACCACCCTCTGCCTGCGAGGGAGCGAACCCACATGGGTAACCGCTAATCCAGACATGTCTTTCTCCTTACAAGTATTTAGTTGGGCCAGCTGGATCAGCAGTAGGCGTTACCAAAAAAACTTCACAAGCTGTGGAAAACTCAATTGTACTGAAATCTCCTGCATCAAGATAAACTACATCTCCTTTCTCGATAAGCTGATCACCAATTTGAAAGCCACCCTCATTACAGATCAACACAGCGGGATTTGAACCCTCCAATTCCAAAGTCTCAAAACCCTCCGACCGACTGATTTCAAACCCAGGAATTTCACGAATTTTTGCCTTGTCTGAGGTGCCAAGAATGAGGTTGCCACAATAAGATTTCCTGGCAAGAACACGATTTGGATCTTCAATATTATTTTGATCAAATACTACCAAATCCGCTCCTTCCAAGGGTTTTCGTGGGAGCATCCCCTCAGGGATTGATTCACCATTGTGTGTATCAATCAAGAGCCCATTCTCAAGTAGCACCAAACCATGCGCCTGGGCGGCTTCAATGACTTGTGGGGCCCACAATACTCCGCCCCCAGAGTCATTCCCACCAAGTACAGCGAACATAAATCCATAGCCATTGGGATTTGAATCATTCTTCTCAGTGATGTTTTCAAAACCACGAAACATATGAGTTGGCAGACTGATCACATCTCCTGGTTCCAGGACCACTTCGCCTTTATCACCGTACAAGCCCCAGAAAAATCGCCACTTCCCTGAGTGGATGATGAATACCTCAGCAGTCCGGTGGCTGTGCAAGGAGTTTGTGCACCCTGCAGGTTGTGCGGCTGCCCCAATATTGAAACCGGGAGTTTTACTGAGATGAACGTGCTGATCAGGTGATTCTGAGACCCCTGCGCCAATGATGGTGTAATTTTCTTTCTGATCCGACCCTGGGGTGTGCGCATCGATGAAGGCGGTGCGACAGGGGATCAGTTCATTGAAGCGAACAATATCCATCAGAAATTCCTGTCCGAAAGTAGATTGACTAACTCAAAATTTAGAAAAAATTTGCTGCCAAATTGCCAGTTCATCAAGCAAAACCCATTCGCGTAAAATCTTTCCTTTGCGTAATTCTGCGTGACTGATCCCCAAAAGATGAAGTGGGTTGCCTCGTGGTTCTCCATATCGGCCTCTTCCTTCATGCTGTCCAGTTACAGTCCAGCGCAGGGCGAGCCGCTCAGGCTCTCTTGGATCCTCACGATGAATCAAGTGGTCAGCTGTAAACTTTACTTGCCCTAAACTGGCTCTGAGTCCCAACCAGAAATCGGTTATCCTGTCCCAGCCCTGAAGAGTTATCCCCCCTGGAGCATAAATTTGTGCAGCCCTGTCATAGCTCTCTCTCACCCAGCCGAAAGCGGATTCATCAAACAAGCTTCTGTAGCCTCGGAGATAATGCTGAGCAGCATCTGTGTCTGACAAGTTTACTCCGTCAGCTTTTGGTCGATTCTCAAGACTATGGAAGTGAATAGGTTTCTGCCCAGATTCAGCTCTTGCTTCCGCCAGTGAAAGCGCAACTTCTTGAAGTGGCAGACCTATATCGCTCAGGATTGCTGCATGATCTCTAACAAGCCATTCATCGTAAATCTGATTTTTGTAGACAGCACAGTCAGCAATCGTCCTAACACCAATTTTTGCTCCGGTTCCTTTGCCAAAGTTCCCCTCTCCAAGGTGAGTCATGGTGGAGAAGATTCGATGAGAAGAGTAGAAATAGTCAGGTTGGTCTTCGGACCAGATTACATCTTCACCCAGCAGTTGACGGTCAGGAAACTGATTCAACGTTTCCAAGGTGGATTGAATGACTGCTTCCACATTCGAAGTAATCCCTGCTGGTGTCTCTACCCGACAATCCGCAGTGTAGTATTTGCGGATGTCTTCAACGTGCCTCTCTTCCCAAATTCTCTCGGTGATCCGCAGAATAAAATCTGTCAGATCAGCAAATTCCAATTCTGGTGCTGACATCAGCGCTCTCCCTCAAAATTCAAGCGGTTCAGCAGATCAATTCCCATCTGTCCAAACAGATGGATCATGTCCACAAAGACCCAGTTTTCAATGTACTTCCCAGATTCGCTTCTCCAGAAATCGATGCCGTTGAAGCAAATATCTTTGCCACTTGCAGGATGACCAAGGTAGGGTCCAGTATGTTTGGCTTTGACCCCTGTCCAACCAGAACTAGCAACGTAGTTTCCTTCAGCAAAGAGTGAGTCCAAGTCGCAGACCTTACGGTCTGGAAAAGCGATCAACCAGGGTTTTTGATGGTCATCCTCAAAAGCTTTCAGACTCAGGCAACCACCAATTCCTCCAGGGCCGTACCATTTGACATCTTGATGAAAAAAGTCCGCAACCCCCATACTTTTGAGATTGTGCTGGTCATAAAGGTTCAGGCCGTCAAACAGGAAATCTCGAATCAATTGAAGACTCGCCTCAGTAACAGCTTGGTCCTGCATGTCCAGTAGCACCCCGTCTTGAGAAATCGGTGCTGGATAAATCCCCGCAACTCCCTTGCAGGGTGGCAGAATGGGATGCCCGATCTGTTCAAAGAAATCAACGAGATCCAGCATCAGGTAGGTCTCAACAATCCTTGCTTCTTCAAATCGACAGAATTCTGCCCAACGGATCTGGATAGGTTGCTGGTTGGCAGGAATTCTTAGTTGGCAGATTTGCCAATCTTGGTGAAACAAACCCTTGAAAAGACCGGTTCCCCCTACCCAGTAACGATTATCTGGACTGCCATCGGCTTTGCCACTGGAACTGCCCCCAATAAAGATATGGGTCTGCCGCTGAAGATCCGAGAACGCCTTGTAGAGCGGAAGCCAAAATTCATCAACCTGTGCAGTTGGTGAAGACAATTGGTTGAACGGCGAAAAACCAAACCAATTTGCATCCTGATTCTGGTATTGCAGCAGATGCTTTTGCATGTCGGCAGGATTTTGCCAGGCTGCGTTATGCCAATAGTCCCAAACTAACTGTTTATGCTGCTGATTTAGCTCACTATTGAATTTAAATATGCTCATTCATTATCTGATTCTGGAGGGTTCTCAAAAAATTCAGGGGATTTAGAGCCAACGAATTTAAGGACTTTTTCAACATCATAACCAGCTTGTTCGAGGACCCCCAAAATATCGATCAACACAAGATTTTCAGCGAGTTTTCTTTCTCCAGTTGACTCATCTGTGGCAATCCTCCAAAAATCCATATAGCGGATGCGAATCTTCTGGCCGGTCGGTGGAATACCAAGCCAAGAATTGGCAAAGGTAGTGTCTTGGTAACCGGCTCCAGCTACCCAATCTCCTTCAGCAACACGCACCAAATCCGTAGCATGCTTGTCTGGGAAGGCATTGATGAAATCTCGACGGTAGTCTTCTTCAAACTCTTGCAATCCATGTTTGGTACCCACTCCAGCGGGCCCTTCCCAAACCATGTCTTCGAACCAATATTTCTTCATCAGGCCAAGTACATTCTTGTTCATGGCTCCATACATATCTGCGATTAGTTGCTTGTTATCGTTTTCTTCCACTGGATACTCCTGATACTGAAAAATTTCTTCAACCCTTGACGGCCCCTTGAGTCAGGCCAGAAACGAGTTGCTTTTGAAAGACCATTACCAAAACAAAAAGTGGTGCGGTAATCGATACTGCTGCAGCGACGGCTTCCACCTGGTCTGTCGAGGTTGTTTCACGATTGAAGTATCCAGAAATCGCGGGAACCATCGTCTGGTTTTGGGCATCCAGCAACAGAGCCGCAACCAAGTAGTCGTTGTAAGCCAGTAAAAAGCTGAAAAGTCCCGCTGTCAGGACGCCCGGCCACATGACTGGAATTATCACTCGCACAAAGGCTTCTCCATGCGAACAGCCATCAATACGCGCCGCTTCATCCAATTCCCTAGGGATGTTCTGAAAGAATGAACGGAGCATCCAGATTGTGAAAGGCTGGTTGATCGATGCGAGAACCACAATGATCGCCCAAGGTTGGCCATATAAGGTCGGTGCGGCTTCGCCAAAAATAGGCCGTAGCCATTCGGCTGAATTGATGAACCATGGGAGGTAGCCAGAAACCAGCACAGAGTGTGGTAGAGCTCGGAAAACCAGGGCAGTCATGAGAATCCAGAATGCCCAGTTTGATCCAGAGCGAGCCAACCCGTAGCCCGCTAATGTGCCGACAGTCAGCGAAATGCTGACGACTCCGGTAGTTACAAGCAGTGAATTCAAGAATTGTCTGTAGAATTCCTGTTCGATCCAAACTGATTGGAAATGCTCAGTGGTCATCCCCAACAAGGGAGTCATTAAGAAAAAGTCGGATCCGAGCAGCTCCTTCAAAGCAACACTAAGCTCAGTAAAGACAATAGCAGCAAACAGCCATCCGATTGAGATACCAAGGTACAGCCAATTCTTGAATCCCAGATTTTTTTCTGCCTGCCAGCGTTTTATTCCCAGAAATGCCACCACCACCCAAAGAATTACCAACAGCAAATCGAATAAGTTGATTGAAGCGCCAGCGGCTAGTGTTCCTGGGCCAAATATCACTACAAGCGGATTGGCTGAGAAAGCATCCAGAGGATACTTCAGGCTCATCAACGTAATCCAGAGCAGTGGAAAAACAGCGATCAGACACCAAATGCCCAGAAATCCGTTGCTGAGTAGCTTGAGGGATTTTGAAAGTTGGAGGCTCTTCGGCAGAACAATGGATTCAGACATAGATCATCCTGATCTACGTTTCTGATGTTCCTGCCAACTGCCGCGTAGAGGAAAGATCAAGAGAAATACGATCCCGATCATGGTCAGCATTGAAGAAGCGGAAGCTCGACTGATCATGCGGTTACCGGTGTCATCCAGGGTTAGGAAGTCATAGGTCAGCCACTGCAGAGAAATGACGTGAGCTTGGCTTCTGAAGCCAATTACCTCTTCAAAGACTCGGTAAGAATCCATTAGATGGATAATGCTGACAAAGAGTATTAGTGGACTGAGGTGGGGCAGAATCACTAATCTTAGCCTTTGCCAACGGGTCGCTCCATCGACAATTGCGCTTTCTAAAGTATCCCTGCTGACTGTTTGAAGCCCGGCATAAAAGACAATGAAGGCGAAGGGAGTGACGTGCCAGACTCGATAACTCAACATGAGGATCTCAATTGTCCAACCTTGGGCAAACATCGCAATATCACGTTCCAGCCACCACTCCAATAAGGCCGTAAGAATACCATCTCCAACAAATAGCCATCTGATCGACAGAGCCCCAATCACTGGAGTTATCACAAAAGGTAACAATGAGATAAAGATGATGGGACCACGCAGTGACTGCATTACATGGTTTACAGTCAGGGCGACGAGCAGCCCCATTCCTAGCACAAGTGGAAGAGTGATCAGGGTAAACGTAAGGGTGAAACGAAGCGCCTTGTAAAAATCAATATTTGAAAGTTTTGCCCAACTGCCCTCCCTAATACTTTCAAAGGCAACTTCGGGTTGTAGCAGATTTTTGTAGCTCTCAAAGCCCACGAAGACAGTTTCACTGATCTGCTGACCGTTTTCATCTAATTGGGGTTGAGTCCGGATTTCCATCGTGCATTTCTGCGTCAGGAAACCCGGTGTACACACTTCCGTTTCTACCTCCTCGTACACAGTACGAGTGACATGTACGCTTTGCCACGCAACGCTCAGCAACGGTCCAGCAATAAACAGGAACATTAGAAAGAGCGATGGACCTACGAAGGCCAGAAATGTGCGATTTTTCATCGAGGCCAGCCCTACTTAGAGCAATCCCTTTTCTTTGGCTGCGGTTGTGTATTCTGCCTCAATGTCCAAAAGCGTTTGCTCAGCTGTCTCTTTGCCTGTAAGGAAATCTGCAACGTTATTTCCGAGAGCGGTGTGCATCAAACCCATTTCAACTCCATTTGGATAAGGTAAGGCACCGTTTTCAGCTGTTTCAGCGGCCCCCATTGCCATGGGGCCAGGTTTATAGCCATTGATCAACCAGACAGCAGCATCGTTGTTATTAGTGACCATTTCACGGTCGATTCCTTCCATCAATAGCTGAAAGGCCTCATCCGCTTGCTGGTCTGTCATATTCTTGGCAAGCACAACTCCATCCCACCAGAGTGTTGAGGCAGGCAGCGCTCCCGATACAGGGGATGGTGCGGCAGCCATCTTAACTTTTCCTACAACCTGGCTTTCCTTGGCATCATCCATTGCTGCGGCCCTCGTAGCCCACAAAACTGCCATTGCAATTTTACCCTGTTGGAACTGCTGCTGAACATAAGTGGAATCTGCAACAAGGTACTCTGGATCCATGTAGTGGGTTAGATTACGCATCATTTCAAGTGTGCGGATACCCATGGCATTATTTAAAGTGGGTTTGGATCCATCAAAAAAATCACCTCCCATACCCATGTACATATTCACGAACTCTTCAGCTAAGTTCCATCCGGCTTTGTAGGTTCCGCCCAAAGCATATTGAACTTGTCCTGAAGCAGCTACTTTGTCCGCTGCTGTAAGCAACTCATAGTAAGTGGTTGGAACCTCCAATCCCAAAGATTTGAAGATATCCTCTCGGTACATCAAGTGTTGATTATTCACCATCATAGCGATCGCCATGATTTGTCCATTGATGCGAATCAACTGATTGGGTTGAAGATCTTTACCATACTTGGCAACCAGATCATCGAGTGGCCGAATGGTGCCAGCAGACAGTAGAGGTTGAATCGTTCCATTGGAAACCCCACCAAGTTGGTAAAGTGAAGGATTTGCAGCAAATGCATCCGGCTGTTTTTTCCTAAACTCTGCATCTAATTCTGCTTCAAAATTTCCACATTCGCCCATTGCATCAGAGACGGCTTTCCAGGCAGCAAAGCTGTTTGCCAGTAAACTCACCTTACTGGAAGGTTTAAAATCACAGGCGGCGAAGCCTATCATTGGAACAGCCACGAAGGCTGACAGGGTGACCGCGATCGTCAGGAATTTTTTCATCATGGTTCCTCTCGTATGAAAAAAATTGTTGGATTCAGGATTGATTCAGACGGTGTCCTGAATCCCTCTCAAAAAGATGGCAGGCAGCTGGTTTTAAAAAGACCGCCAGTTCCTGTCCCATCGTGGCTCGAAAATCTTTCGGCATCTTGACACACACCAAGCTGCCTCCGATTCGCAAGGTGATCAGGGTTGCATCGCCCAGCAATTCCATTGCGTAGACAAGCCCCTTCAATTGACCACCTTCCGAGACGATTTCGGCATCCTCTGCACGAAAACCAAGCGTTATCGGGCCTTCAGGTCCCGATAGCGGAAAACCTTTGTTCAGTTCACAAACGAATTGGCCGTCCTGAATGCTCCCCTCGATCAGGTTCATCGGAGGGCTTCCAATGAAACCTGCAACAAAAACATTCTGGGGCCGATCGTAAATCTCCAAGGGAGACCCAACTTGTTGAATTTCTCCGTGGTTCATCACAACGACTCGGTCAGCGAGAGTCATTGCTTCTGTTTGGTCGTGAGTTACGTAAACCGTGGTGACCTGTAGCTCATATTGGAGGTTTTTGATCTGAGCCCGGGTCGAGATCCTCAGCTTCGCATCCAGATTGGAGAGTGGTTCGTCCATCAGAAAGACATTGGGTTCCCGAACAATGGCGCGAGCCAGAGCAACCCGTTGTCGTTGACCACCAGATAGTTCGGCAGGGCGTCGGTCCAGCAAGTCGTTGAGTTCGACCATGCCGGCAGCCTTTCGAACACGCTGATCCTGCTCTGCCTTCGGAACTTTTCTGACCTTGAGCGGAAAACAGATGTTGTCGTAGACATTCAGATTTGGATACAAACCGTAGTTCTGGAAGACCATCGACACATCCCGATCCTTGGGCTCCAAGTCATTGACCCTTCTCCCACCGATGAAAATTTCCCCCGAAGTCGGATCTTCTAACCCAGCGATCATCCTCATTGTCGTCGTTTTGCCACAACCTGAAGGTCCTAGCAGGACCAAGAATTCCCGGTCGGAGATCTCCAGTTTGAAATCCCTGACAGCGACAAAATCACCCCAACGCTTCCAAATATTTCTTAGTTCAAGATCAGCCATGAGATTTGCCTAAGTCCAGCCGATAAAACTTCGCAGCCGATCGCCAAGCAATATCTTCTTGCTCATCTTTGGAAAGGGAAGCTAACCAAGTCTGAAGTTGCTTTACACAATGTCCATAACTCTGCATTAGTCGATCAACTGGAAAGTTGCTCCCCCACATCAAGCGCCCTGCTCCAAAAGTTTGATATAACTTTTGAAAAATTCTTTCTGTATTTTCAGCATCCCAATCCTTGTTGTACATCCCAAAGCCTGAAAGTTTGACATGCACGTTCTCGAGTTGAGAAAGCTGTTCTACCCCCGCTCCCCAAAGTTCAAGACCTTGATCAGTTTGGTCATAAGGACAACCGGCATGATCGATCACGACTTTTGTTTCCGGATGCTTTCCCAAAAACTGAGCAGCACCTTCCATTTGTTCAGGATAGAGTTGCAGATCGAAACTCAGATTAAATTCCTTCAAAAGGGAAAACCCATTTTGCCAAGCAGACTTTTCAAGTAGATCGTCTAAAGTGAAAGAAAGATCCGGGCGGTCAGCCAGTTTTCCGATGATTTGACGAACACCACGGAATCGAGGAGATTGGGCATGTCCTTCCAAAACTTTGGGTAAATCAGGACTTGCCAAGTCAGCGAATCCAACAATCGCAGAAGGGATAGTGGAGTTGAGGCTTTCCAACCAAAGAGTTTCTGCTACCGGATCTGGGAGCGCTCCATCCGCCTGAACATGCACGGTCGAAATCAACTCAACATCGTTAGCTTCTGCAGCATCGTTGAGGTAATCTTTAGGAAGATAATTTCGTTGAATCGCCGTGGGATCGCCGAATGGCTTTGGTTGGCCAAGCTGGCGCAGCCACCCATAAGGCAACGCCTGTGGTTCCCAGAGATGGTGGTGAGCGTCAATGAGTTTCATTGCTGAATGCTCAGACATTTCTGGTTTCAGAAGTTGAAATTACCCAACCAGATGAAAGTCCTGAGGGTAACCTTGCGGAAGAACGGACCACTAAATCTCCAGCAACTAACTCCTGCTTTGGGGTCATGGTGTCATGGTTTATGCGATCAAGAAGATCATTGACTGCAGAATCAATCATTCTTTCAATAGGTTGCCGGATCGTAGTTAGGTTGTAGCTGGGCCAGGCGGCCATTGGAATATCATCAAAACCAATCACGGATACTTCTTCAGGCACTTTTTTCTGCTCGGCATGACGAAGCGCATCCAAAACACCAATTGCCATGATGTCATTAGCGCAAAAAACTGCGTCAGGTGATTTTGGGAGTTTCATTAATCTTCTAGCTGCGTCAAATGCACCTTGATAGCTGAATTTTCCCATTTCGATATAAGGTTCCAGTCCATGTTTTTGCAATTCTTCTCTGAATCCTCTCTCCCGCTCAAGACTTGTGGATGTGTCATGACTCCCAGCTACGAAAGCTACTTGATGATGTCCAGATTTCATTAAAAGCCTTGCGGCCATTCGGCCCCCCTCAATGTTGTCGCAGCAAAAAGAGCTTGCATGGGCATCTGGAACAGAACGATTGAACAACGTTACTGGAACACCCAAGCGTGCGCATTCATGAGCCATTGCAGAACTGAGTGTCGCCGCTGTGAGTAGAATTCCATCAACACGATATTCTAGAAGTTGGGGGAGGATGTCATCCAAGTTTTGATCACGTGTGACAACAAAGAGCATGACTCGTTGCCCTCTTTGTTGGAATTGGCGACTTAGGGCATCCAACACTTCCGGGTAGAAGGGATTGGTAGTCACATTAGCGATCACGATCCCTATAATCTTAGAGCGCTTGGTACTCAGACTTCTTGCGATCGCATTCGGTTGATAGCCAAGCTTCCTGGCAGCCTGCACAACCTTTCTTCTGGTACTCTCGGCGATGCTTGCACCAGGAGTGAATGCTCTCGAAACAGCTGACTGAGAGACTCCGGCTAATTTTGCCACTTGTGTGGAGGTTGCGTTCACTTTTCGTTCAGCCACAGATCACGCCGTTAAGTTGGTTTCACTGCTTGTAGCGCCGAACTCGAATGTCTGCTTGTTCCTTATGGCCTGCAAAGTTTTCTAGAGCGCAGAGTCTCGAGCAGTATTCGCCAATTAGAGTACTCGCCTCAGGTGTCTTCACCCACTGGTAGGTGCAGGTCTTAAGAAATTTACCAACCCACAATCCTCCAGTGTAGCGAGCTGCCTTGTTTGTCGGGAGCGTGTGGTTGGTTCCGATCACTTTATCTCCGTAGGCGACATTCGTTTCCTTGCCGAGGAATAGAGCTCCGTAGTTGGTCATTCTTTCCAAGAAAAAGTTGGGATCCCTTGTCATCACTTGTACGTGTTCAGAAGCAATTTCATCAGCTTTGGTGACCATTTCATCGTAACTCTCACAGACAATTACTTGTCCAAAATCCCGCCAAGCTTGACCGGCAATTTCACCAGTTGGAAGAATCTTTAGCTGTCGTTCGACTTCTTCCATGGTCTCTCTGGCGAGTTTCTCAGAATTGGTGAGAAGGATTGCTGGGGAATTTAGACCATGCTCAGCTTGACCAAGCAGGTCCGCAGCACAAAGCTCCCCATCACAACTTTCATCTGCAATGATGAGTGTTTCTGTGGGACCAGCGAAAAGATCGATGCCGACTCTACCATAAAGTTGCCTCTTCGCTTCTGCCACAAAGGCATTTCCCGGCCCCACTAACATATCAACGGCTTTTATCGATTCTGTTCCCAAAGCCATGGACCCCACTGCCTGCACTCCCCCAAGACAATAAATTTCATCAGCTCCACCGAGATGCATTGCAGCGATGATTGCTGGATGTGGGCGGCCCTCAAAGGGTGGTGCACATGCAATAATTCTTGGAACTCCCGCAACTTTTGCGGTGACCACGCTCATGTGAGCCGAGGCCACCATAGGATATTTCCCACCCGGCACATAACAGCCAACACTGTTCACCGGGAGGTTTTTGTGGCCAAGAATAACGCCTGGGAGCGTTTCGACTTCTACATCTTGTAAAGCTGAGCGCTGAATCTGGGCAAAATTACGAATCTGTGTCTGGGCAAAGCGAATATCATCTAAGGTAGATTCAGGTACCTCCCCTAGAGCAGCTTGAATTTCATCTGGACTGAGGCGGAAGTTTGGACGAGTCCATCCATCAAATTTCTGAGCCAGTTCCCGAACAGCAGCGTCCCCGCGCGACTCTATCTCTGCAAGGATCTGTTCTACAGTCTGGCGAACTTTTGATTGATCAGCCTTCGCATCTGCTGCACTTCTCCCTTCTTTCAGATACTGAATCATCGTAATTCCCTACACTTAGATTTAAATTGCTTGCATAGCTATGCAAATTTATGTTGTACGAATAAAAGCTTAATCAACCCAAAAATCAAGTATAGAAAAAATCGCTTGACCTTCAAGAAGGAGATTGGCACTAGTGTGCATGTTTGCATACGCATTCATCATTTTTTGTTTTCATAAATTTTTGGAGGTGAAAATGTGGAAAACCTTTTGTGCCCTCTTGTGTGGCTCCTTAATGGCTTCAAGCGTGTTTGCGGCTGAAAATATTCTTCCTTATGGTCTTAAATCTGGAAAACCTTACGCTGGTACAACTTTAAATATTCTTTCGGTTGTCACTCCACAGTTCAAAGCCTATGAGTTGCGTGATGAAGAGTTCGAAAGCCTGACAGGCATTACTGTTAATTGGACTCATATCCCATTCGTCTCCCTTCAGGAGAAGGTGGCAAGCGTCGGAGTAGCTGCTGATGGGAATTTTGATGTGGTGAACTATTTAGATTCCTGGGGGCCTGCAAATGCTTATTGGCTTCAACCAATCGATGGGTGGTTAAAGCAAGATGGCATAAGCATGGATCGCTATCCTGAAGCATTTAAAAAGAGTGCAATGTTTAAGGGAGAAACTTTAGGATTTCCATTGCGTGCCCATCCCCAGTTAATGTTCTATCGCAAAGATCTGTTCGAAAAGCATGGACTGAGTGAGCCAAAGACTTGGTCTGACGTCGTCAGCGCGGGGAAAATGATCAAGGAAAAAGAGGGAATTGGGGGACTCGCCTGTTACTATGGGGCTGATGGCAACAGACAAAACCTGTTTATTTGGCTGAACTATCTCTGGGCAGCCGGAGGAGATGTTTTTGACAGTCAAATGAAACCCGCCTGGACAACTTCGGCAGCGATTCAAGCAACCAAAGACTACATCGAAATGCATACCTCTGACGATATCTGTGGGGAGGGTGCTGTTTCGAATGTGGAACAGGATGCAAGGATCCAATTTTCGCAAGGGAAAGCAGCTATGATCCCAGTTTGGTGGTGGGCTTATAGTGGATTCTACAACCCCAATCAGTCTACTTTGTCGAAGGAGCAGGTTGCTTTCACAGGGATGCCCTCCTACAAGGGAGAAACGGTAACTTACGCTATCAGCATGCCCTTCAGTATTTCAAAGCATTCCAAGAACCAGGAGGCAAGCTGGGAGTTCTTGAAGTGGCTCTCCAATCCAGAGCTTGATCGAAGAAATGCCATTGAACGAGAGGTCGCGGGTGAGGCAATCGTGAACAATGTCGTTACCCACAAGCAGAGCCTTGTAGATCCTGAGGTAAATGCTGCGAATGACAACATTCAGCAAGCCGCCGCTCTGAGTCTTGCGAATTCTGACATTATGCCACAGATCCCTGAATGGCCTGAAATTGGAGACTTGCTTTCAAATGCGATTCAAAAAGCCTCCACTGGTGGTAATGTCGAGGAATTGATGGCAGAAGCAGGCCAGCGAGCAGAACGTATTTTACGAAGAGCTGGTTACTGATTCGGTCTTAAAATGCGTGACCGACACCTTAAATACCTATTCGTTTTACCGGCATTGGTGTTGGTGTTGGTTACGTCCTTTTGGCCGTTGCTCCAATCATTCTGGCTCAGCTTTCGAGAATGGAAACTCAGTCGAGCTCGTGAGTCGAGACCTCTCTGGGAACCAGAATTTGATGGCTGGGAAACCTGGCCCTACCTCTTAGAGAATTACCAGCGAGCCCTAGAAGATGACCTACTCTGGAATTCCGTGCAGGTCACAACCACTTTTATGTTCGCTTCAGTAATTGTGTCTGTCGGTTTGGCTTTGGGGTTGGCTCTTCTGCTTGCTCCAGGAGGCAAGTTCCGATTGACTGTGAGGACACTGCTCATTCTTCCATTTGCCATGAGTCCTGCCCTGATTGGAATTTCTTGGCGGTTCATGTTCCAACCTGATTTTGGATTGTTTCAGGCTCTCTTTGGTGCCTTGGTGCCAGGTTTGGCAGATGTGGATTGGCTTGGAGACCCTACCCTGGCTCTAATTGCAATCATTGGTAGTGACGTTTGGCATTGGACACCCTATTTGACGCTTGTATTCATAGGAGGGTTGGCTAACGTGCCCCGGGACGCACAAGAAGCGGCAATGATTGATGGGGCTTCCAGTTGGAGAGTATTTGTAGATGTTACTTTGCCAGCTTTGATACCCGTTCTGGCAGTAGGGATTATTCTGAAGAGTATTTTCTCCCTGAAGATGTTTGATCAAGTCTACATGTTGACTAATGGAGGGCCTGGTAATGCCACCCAAACTCTGGCTCATTACATCTATTTCCACGGGTTCAAATACTATGATATGGGCTACGCCTCAGCGGTTTCCTATCTTTTGGTGATTCCAATGCTAGGGTTGACCTGGCTTTACATGAAACTTGTTTTCCTGAAACGCTGATGGGCAACTCAATTAGAAAACAATTAGCGGATCTTTTTCAATTTGCGCTAATTCTTTGCGCTGCAGTAGTTATCCTTGTTCCGATTTATTGGATTGCCTCCGGAGCTTTCAAGCAACAAGTGGATGTTTTCCAACTCAAGCTCCTCTTCACTCCAACACTTGCCAACTTCAACGAAATTTTCCGTTCCCCATACAATCTCCACGAAAAACTTCTCAACTCCACACTAGTTGCCGGAACAACCGTTATTGTTGCCATTCCAATGGCAACAATGGCAGCTTACAGCTTCTCAAGATTTCGGCTGAGATTCGAGCGCACGATGTTCCTGATGATCTTATCTACGCAGTTTGTACCAGCTGTCGTGATTGTGCTTCCCTACTTCCTTCTGTTTAGAGATTTGGGTTTGCTGGATACAAGGCTTGCCTTAGTCCTAGTTAATTTGTCGTTGATCCTCCCCTTTGCGATTTGGATGATTAAAGGATTCATTGATGGCATTCCTTTGGATACTGAGGAAGCTGCCCTAGTTGATGGTTCGAGTCGGCTTCAGGTGATTTGGAATATTGTTTTGCCAATGGCTTTGCCTGGAATCTTAACGGCTGCAATTTTCTGTTTCATTCTGGCTTGGAATGAATTTCTTTTTGCTGTGATCATTACCAACAGCAAGGCGGTTACGATGCCGGTGGGCTTATCACTTTTTCACGCTGAGGAGGGCGTCCTGTGGCATCTCATTTCTGCGGCTGGGATTCTAATCATGCTGCCAATGTTTGGGTTGGCAATGATCATTCAGAAACATTTTGTCCAAGGTATGACCCTTGGCGCAGTGAGATAAGTAGGACTTACTGATGGCATCTGTGACCTTAAAAGGTATTACGAAGCGCTGGAATGAATTTGTTGCAGTCAGAGATCTAAGCCTATTGATTGAGGATCAGGAATTTTTGGTGCTGTTGGGGCCCTCAGGATGTGGCAAAACAACCACGATGAGAATGATTGCCGGCCTCGAAGAACCAACCCTTGGTGAGGTTTTTATTGGTAAACGTAAAGTTAATGACGACCTTCCAAAGGATCGTGATGTAGCAATGGTCTTTCAAAATTATGGTCTGTATCCACATCTGTCCGTTTATGAAAATATTCGCTACCCACTGAAAGTTCGTAAAGTTCCCAAGTCTCTGCATTCAGAAAAAGTGCGGCAAGCTGCTGAAAAAGTTCAATTGGATCATTTGCTTGAACGCAAGCCCAGAGAACTTTCCGGAGGTCAACGTCAAAGAGTTGCCTTGGCCAGAGCAATCGTCAGGACTCCAACAGTTTTTCTGATGGATGAGCCTCTTTCGAATCTTGATGCCAAACTTCGTGTGACAATGCGTGCGGAACTGAAGCATTTGCAGCATGAGCTGAAGATCACAACTGTTTATGTAACACACGATCAAATTGAAGCAATGACTCTGGCTGATCGTGTAGCAGTGATGGATCATGGAATCATTTCGCAGCTGGGACCACCTGAAGAAATCTACAATGATCCTGCAAATCTTTTCGTAGCAGGATTTATTGGATCTCCACCCATGAATTTAATGAAAGGAAAACTTCACGATAACAACTTTCAGCATCCAAATTTCTCAATCTCCATCAACCACGAAGCAAACCTGGAAGAAGCGACTCTTGGGATTCGTCCAGAAGATTTAATCTTGTGTGCTGCTCAAAAAGGTGTTCTTCAGGGAACAGTCTATGCCCACGAGTTGACAGGAGAATCGACTTTGACCACCATCAATGTTGGGCCAGATCGGCTAACGATACGAGGCCCCAAAGAATTCAAAATAAACATCGATGAAGCTGTTGGGGTACAGTTTGAAGCTAGCAAATGCTTCTTGTTTTCGAATCAAACCGGAGAAAGAATCTGATTTAAAGACCCAAAACTTCTCTCCATCCTCCTTCCTTGCTAAGCTTGCTTGAGTTAGTTTCGTAAATGCCAACATTCAAGCATCTATTGAATCCATGCGGCTGAACATCCTGCTTTTCTTGAGTCTTGCGCTATTTTGGAGTGGGTGTGTTCAAGAAAATCGATACGACTCACTCCAAGGGAAAACCTTGGAAGAAATCCAGGAAATTTATCCCCTCCAAGATAATAAGACAATAAAACTTGGAATTGCTTTTGGTGGTGGTGGAGTGCGGGGATTTGTTCATCTTGGGGTGATTCAGGCGCTAGAGGAAGCAGGGATTCGGGCAGAGATTGTGACCGGAACCTCAGCGGGTGCCATCGCTGCCGTTTTGTATGCCTCTGAGTTGCCTCTTCAGCAAATACGGCAGGAAATGATCGAGCTTGAAAGGTGGGATGTTACGGATCCGGTTCTTAGCCTGAACGGCTTGATTCAAGGCAGAAAACTAGCTTACTGGATCAACCAGATCTTGGGAAACAAACTATTAAGTGAACTCCCAAAAAAGGTAGGAGTTGCAGTCACTGAACTGGTGGACAGTCAATTACTTCTCGTTGTTGAGGGCAAAGCAGGGGAGGCCGTGCAAGCGTCATCAAGCATACCAGGAACTTTTGTTCCAGTGAAAGTTGATCAAGAAATCTGGGTGGATGGTGGAGTGCTCTCCGTCGTCCCTGTCCGATTTGCCAGAGCACTTGGAGCCCACAAAGTGCTTGCTATCGATACCTTTTGTGGAAGAGGTTATCCTGTCAGTGAAAATGCATTTTGGACCACTACACAGGCTTTTCGATTGCAAATGTGTAGCGGCAACAAGAGTGAGTTATTAGAGGCGGACTGGTTACTACGGCCGGATTTCGAGCCTAAAGACTTTCTAAGCTTTGCAGAAAGAGATGTTGCTATTCAGGCTGGTTACGAAGCAATGAAAGAGCTTCTGCCAACCATAAAAGCGGAATTAGCAAATGGAAACTAGAATTTTAATCTCTGTCCACGTCTTAAGGCTGCAATGGAATAAAAAGTCTCTCGCCATTGTATACCCCCCTGTTGCCAGGTTCTGAAAGTGGAACGGGCTAGGGCCCATGCGATCACGAAAAGGAGTAATGGACTGATCAGCCTCTCCAACCACCCGACCCCTTGGGCTTTATCTCCAGAGATCCAAGCGAGCCAATATCCTGAAAAAGCCCCAACAGCAGCGAGACTTAACAACCAATCTCCAGAAAGAATAGAAAGCCAAGGAGCAACAGCAACAAACAGGATCCCAATGATTCCCAGGAATGCTCGCCAATATTGATATTGGGCACCGGCAAATAAATTTTTCTCAAGTCCTCTGATCAAATCTCCAAGATTTGGATACCACTCGACCCCGAGGCACTCGCGTCCCCAGTAGACATCAAGTTTACCCTCAGTCTGCCATATCAACTGAGCCAATGCTAAGTCGTCCACAACCTCCATTTTGAGCCATGAAAGACCAGGGCTTTTTGCCAATTGAGAACGTCTGACAACGCCACAAGCCCCGACTCCAACGAAGGAATTTTGGTTTTTGACCTCCCAGATTCTAGTAGCGAGAAAAAAACCGCTGAGGGAAACGGTGTACAGAGCTCTCAAAAGGCTTTGTCGTGCTTGTACTTCGGGTACGACGCAAAGATAATCGACTGAGCTTCTTTCAGCTACGTCAATGATCCGATCTATACATCCTTTTTCGAAATGCACATCCGCATCAGTGAATAACAACCATTCACCCGTCGATCTTAAGAAACCTTGGTGCATGGCATGCACTTTCCCAAGCCACCCAGAAGGCAATTCTTCAACATGGTGAATCGAGACTCTCGGATCTTTTTCAGCAAGTTTTGCCAAAATTTCATCAGTTCCATCTGTCGATCGATCATTAACCAAGATGATCTCAAGGTTTGGATACTTTTGGGCTAAAACCGATTTCAAAGCATTTTCAATTGTGTGTGCCTCGTTTCGAGCAGCGATGATTACGCTTAACTTAGGGTAACTTCTATCTCCATCTGATGAGATTGAGGGAAGACTCTGAACGTGTTTTAAAGACAGCCAAATCCCCCAGGCCACCAGGTACCAAGGTAGGCATCCTAAAAACAGTAACGCTTCAAAAGACCAAAAAATATCAAACATTTGTTTAATGAATAAGAATTTGAAAGAAGCTCCAAATTTCAATGAAGCAGATGTTCAACTTCGAGAAAAGATTCGTAAACAGGGCTTGTCGCTCGGTTTTGATTGGGTTGGCTTTACCAGTGCCGCTAAAAATCTTACCCATTCTAGTTATTTAGCATGGCTTGAAGAAGGGTTTGCTGGAGAGATGAACTATCTCCAAAAACATGCAGCTCAAAAGACTTCCTCTCAAAACGTCTTGGAAAGCGCTCAAACCGTCATTTCCGTTGCTTGCAATTATTTTCATGATGACACCCCGACGATAAAATTTCAGGATTCAAGTCGGGGTCGGTTTAGTCGTTACTCAGTGGGAGATGATTATCATCTGGTTCTCAAAGAGCGTTTGGAAGAATTTAGAAAGTGGCTTTTGAGCGAAGGGCTGGCTTCAGGTTTTGAGCAGACACGTGTCTATGTTGATACAGGGCCACTTCTGGAAAGAGAGTTGGCTTGGCGAGCTGGATTTGGTTGGTTTGGAAAGCACAGCAACCTGATTCATCCAAAACTTGGATCATGGTTGTTACTGGCAGAAGTTCTAATTGACTCAAAAATTCCTCCTGATCAGCCTTTTTCAGGGATTGATTGTGGATCTTGTACTCGTTGTATTGAAGCTTGTCCGACTGGAGCAATCGTTTCTGATCGGCAAGTGGATGCACGCCGCTGTCTTTCTTACCTGACGATTGAATTAAAAAATACGATCCCAAAGCAATATAGATCGAAACTACAGAACTGGATTTTCGGTTGTGACATTTGCCAGGAAGTCTGCCCTTGGAATCGTAAAGCACCCAAAACATCTGATTCCACTTGGAAGGCTCGAAATGGTTTAAGAGATCGAAAACTCTGGGATTGGGTTCGACTAGAGCAAGAGGAATTTTCGAATCAGTTCAGAAAAAGTGCGGTCAAACGTACGAAACGAAGGGGTTTACTCAGAAACGTTGTGACCGCATTGAGTGCTTGTTCTCACCCGCAAGCCTTATCTGGTCTGCTAATAGGCTTAAGAGACGAAGAAGAACTGGTACGTCAGCATTCTGCATGGGCCCTTGGCTTTCGCAGGCAAAGAATCACAAAGAGCATTCTTTGGCGCCACCTCAGAGTTGAAACAACTGAACAAGTCATTATTGAAATTCAGGATGCACTTGCCAGCAAGGAAAAGCATTCTTTCAAGCGAGAAAGAGCATGTTTGCTCACCCGACAAGTTTCATTAGCTTTGGCAAGAAAACACCGCTTGGGCCCTTCAGGTGGTAACCACCGGAGATCATCGCATAATCGGAGAACCAAGTTACTTCAGGATTGATGTCAATGATCGTTCCTCCATTCTGAGCAACAGTTTTGAGGATCACAGCTGGAAGTGAAGTGGCTCCAGTGGTTCCGATGGTTAATAGAAGATCTGCCTCCTGTGCAGCTTTTAAAGCACTTTCACTGCGGTACAGTTCTTCATTGTAAATTTCATCAAACCAAAGAACGTGTGGCCGCATCAGATTCCCTGCTTCGTCACGGAGTTTAGATTTTACCTCTTCAGGTAGAGGCTCCTTCGGGTCAAGTTCTTCAACAAAATCTGGCATTGGCAGCAAACTTGGCCTGCTTGAATCAAAGATGCGCATATAATTCAAATTGCCATGGATTTCGTAGACTTTTTCAGGACTATTGCCTGCTTTGAGATGGAGGCCATCTACGTTTTGGGTAATCAATTGAAATCTTTCACCGAGAAGCTTCTCAAGTTCCACTAAAGCTCGATGCCCATCATTTGGTTGAGCTGAACGATGCTTATAAATTCGGGTCAGATACCAATGCCAAACCTCCCATGGATAGTTGCGAAATTTCTCAACTGTCGCCATTTCCATTGGCGTGTAATTCATCGATCCAATTTTCCAGTAACCATCTTCTCCTCGAAAAGTGGGAATCCCACTTTCTGCTGAAATACCTGCCCCAGTTAAGGCAATGATCTGGCAGTCTGGATCATCAACAGCAGTTTTCCATATTCCTGCTAAGGTCTCTGAAATTTGGTACATATCAATTCTTGGATTTGTGATTTCTTAGGGCTTGATTAAATTTAAGTGAAGAAACACATTTTTTCAGGAATAATCTTGTAAATAAAAATCTGAAATTATTTATTAAATTTAATTCAGAGAGAAGAAAATGAATCCAATCTGGAGTCCATCACCAGAATTTGTTCTACAAAGTCGAATAGAGCAATTGCGAAAACGAATCTCCGCTGAAAATTCTATCAATCTGAATGATTACAGTGAACTGCATAAGTTCAGTATAGAAAATCAAGAAATTTTTTGGCGAACAATTTGGGAGGATATGGGACTTCAGGGAGTTCAAGGGGACGTAGCTTTGGAAAATCCCCAGTTGATGCCTGGAGCAAAATTTTTCCCAAAAGGAAGAATCAATTTTGCAAAAAACTGCCTGAACCACGACCAAGCCGATGAGGCAATTGCCATAATCTCTCATGATGAAACAGGTCTTCGCAGAGAATTGAGCTGGGGGGAATTGAGAGCAAGTGTTGCGAGCTTTCAGCAGATACTTAGGGAAGCTGGTGTGATGGCTTCAGACGTGGTTGGTGGTTATGTGGCCAATGGCCCTGAAGCTGTAATTGCAGCTTTGGCAACCCTTTCTTTAGGAGCGATCTGGACCTCTTGTTCTCCGGACTTTGGTGTACAGGGAATGCTTGATCGGTTTGGACAAACAAAACCGAAGGTGATCGTTGCAGGTTGCTCGGTTCGCTACAATAAAAAGCCGATTGATCTCACTCAAAGGATAATCGAGATCTGTCAGGAACTACCGTCCGTCACGCATCTCGTTCATTTCGCTGGTACAGAGGCTGTAGCGGGGACTGAGTTTTCGAAGCTAAACTTAACTTCGCTTGATTTTCCTGAGCCAGCACCTTTGGGTACTGAATTATTCTTTGAAGACACTCCATTTCTGCATCCGGCTTTTATTCTCTACAGTTCAGGTACGACTGGTAAGCCAAAATGTATTCTGCATAGTCATGGGGGATCCCTCATTCAATTGGTGAAGGAGCATCAATATCACGTAGATTTAAGAGCTAATGAAAAGCTTTTTTTCTACACCACGTGCGGGTGGATGATGTGGAATTGGCTGATTGCTGGCCTTGCATCAAAAGCTACAATTGTTCTTTATGACGGGTCTCCTTTTTCAAGAGGAGCGAAGACGCTCTGGGAAATGTGTGAACAAGATGATTGGGCTATTTTCGGCACAAGCGCAAAATACATTTCAGCCTTAGAAAAACAAAAATGGCAGACTCCTGAGAATATGAAGTTATTGAAATTAAGAGCAATTCTTTCAACAGGCTCTCCACTAGCTCATGAATCCTTTGATTATGTGTATAACAAATTAAAAGCCGATGTTCTTCTAGGTTCAATCTCAGGAGGGACTGATATTGTGTCCTGTTTTATGCTTAGTTGTCCTGTCAGGTCAGTCTATCGGGGCCAACTTCAGGGGGCTGGCCTTGGCTTGGCTGTTGACATTTTTGATGAAGAGGGAAAACCAGTTCAAGAACAAAAAGGCGAATTGGTTTGTACGAAACCTTTTCCAGCTATGCCAATTGGTTTCTGGGATGATCCAGAACAAAAAAGATATCGTTCCGCCTATTTTGAGAGATTTGAGGGGGTCTGGACGCATGGGGACTATGCTGAAAGAACAGCTCAGGATGGATTTGTCATTCATGGTCGATCAGATGCAGTCCTCAATCCTGGAGGAGTCCGAATCGGCACCGCAGAAATTTACAGACAAGTGGAAACCTTTGAAGAGATCCTTGAGGCTTTAGCAATTGGGCAGGATAAGAATAACGATGTGAGAGTGGTTTTGTTTGTCGTCATGAAAGAACAACAAGAACTAACAGACGAATTGAAAGATCAGTTACGTCGGCGAATCAAGCAGAATACCACTCCAAGACATGTTCCAGAGGTGATTGTTTCAGTTGCTGCCTTGCCCAGAACATTGAGCGGTAAGATCGTGGAATTGGCTGTTCGAGCAGTCGTTCACAATTTGCCTGTAAAAAATCAGGAAGCTTTGGCAAATCCAGAGGCCTTGGAGTATTTCAGAAATATTCCTGAGCTTCAGAAATGAGAGTCTTACTCGAGATGAGATTTCGGGAGTAAAGGATCACTACAGAAGTAGTATCCATCGGGTAATGCGGTGTTGTAGTGAGGCATGTTGATATCATCTTTTGTACCTGCTTTCCTGAAGTAAACCATGCGTTTTTCTACAACAAAATGTGAAGCTGCAACGTGGTTACAAATTTCAGTAACCCTTTCTTCCTGTGTAGTCGGATATTCATGATAATAGGGGTGAGCGATCGGATTGTTCTGCGTTTTGCAGGCTGAGAGGTGGAAAGCCCCTATTGTAAATAAAGTAGCTCTCCAAAATTTTCTGATGGATCGAAGAGTAGTAGTCTCAGAAATAGACATCCCCGCTCAGATAATATTGAGATATTTTTGGAACGTTTTCGCCCATAAATGGCCTGAGAACTCCAAAACGAACCTGAAATGGTACTGGCAGTGGTTCACGTTCCAATTGAGTTAAATTCCCGTAACCAAGTTCAAAATTCCATTGATAGAGACGCCGAGTGCTCCCGCTTTCAGAACCAAGTGCATCTGGTGCTTGAATAAACCAAGAAAACTCTGCTCCTAGCATAAAATTCTCGACCTCTAGAATCCAACCATATCGCATGTCAAATGAGTTGCCAGGTTGGTAACTGACTTTCTCACCAGCTAAATTTTCACGTTCTCCCTTTAATTGATTCAGCCCTTCAACCGAAGCGATTTGTAATATACCCTCTGATTGGGGGGGATACCATTGGGACTGCAATTTCAGTCCAATATCCATTTGTCCATCACCAATGGCCACAGGCTTGAAACCTCTTGCCTTTCCAGTTACTCCGGTCGGAAAAACTAATTTAGGAGTAAGGGTCCAGAGCCAGCGATAGCTTGAGGAAAGGTTGTAGCGCATCCACAGGGCTACATCACCTAGACCAGCTTGTGAATCACTAGCGACATTTTTTTCGACAGATTGAAGTTCAGCAGTTTTATTGATGCCAGCGAATGTAAGCGAGGTACTTTGCTTCTTCTGCTCCCATGGAATGGTTGCTCCAAGAGCCCAAGTTTCTGTCCAACCATAGATAAGATCAACTCTGAGCAATTGTTCAGATTGATTGATGGATCCCGTAAATTCGTCTGAATATTTTCCAAGTACCATTTCCTTGAGGGATGTGTCTTTACCGCCTGCACCCCAAATTTCTGAATATTCTGGCAGAGACTGAAATCGAATTTTTGCTTCAATGACTTCAGGGGGTAGTGGTTGTTCAACTTCGATTGCTCGGAGAGTTTGATCAGAAGTAGCCCAGAGAATCAGTATGAAAGAAACGTATCGAAAAATTTGATTCATTTTAAGAATGACAACAGTCAGGATCTATTTGTTTGAGAAAGAAAGAAAGCCTTCACGAAGTAAAACATCCATGATGATCTCTATTGGATAACCTACAACGTTATTGTACGAGCCCTCAATCCGCTCCACGAGTAGCGTACCTAATCCTTGGATTGAGTAGGCACCTGCCTTGTCGAGAGGCTCTCCAGAGGAGATGTACCATTCCAGCCATTTTTTGGGCAAAGATCTCAGCCAAACTCTTGTAGTGACATCTCCAATATGAGTCCAATTGTTCTTGGAGTCCATTAGGCAGTAACCAGAATGAACTAGGTGATCTCTGCCACTGAGCCGCTCTAAAAGCATAAGTGCATCTTCAGAGTCATTCGGTTTGCCTAGGACTTCACCATCAAGAACAACATCCGTATCTCCTGACAAGATCAAACTTTCAGTGAAGTTACCTTGAGTTGCTTCTGCTTTTTCCAATGCCATCCTTCGAACGTATGCGATTGGCTGTTCCCCAGATTTGCGAACTTCTTCAATATCAGGTGAAAAACTAGTAAATTGAAGGCCGAAACTCTCTAAAAAACTCTTTCGACGAGGCGAGGAGGAGGCAAGTGTGATGGGTCGATGTTGCTGTAAATTCATCCTATGGCTGGTCAAAGGCATTATTTAGTTGCCAAGAAAATGGCACTGTTTGATCTTGAAATGAACTGGCTACACTTCGACCGTAGCGATGTTCCTGATAAAACTCCAGAATCTTCCGGGCTACAGGTGCAGCAGCTTTGCCTCCCCCCTGACCATGCTCAACCAGGACAAGGACTGTAACTTCTGGGGCTTCTGCAGGGGCAAAGCCTGCGAACCAAGCATGATTTTGGTATTTTCGAAGCTCTTTTTCCTCATTGGTGAGATTTTTCCTCGTTTCATGGCTGATGATCTGTGCTGTGCCCGTTTTACCCGCGACAGTAAAGCCATCAATTCGAGCAACTTTAGCTGTTCCACCATTTGGGTCATTTACCACAGCTACCATTCCCTGAAGCAAAGGAGCTATGATTCTCTGGTCTAAGATTGTTTGGCTTGGTGACTCTGCCTGATCCCGCAAAAGCTTAGGCGGATGCCAGATACCCCCGGAAGCAATCAAATTTACAAAATTTGCGAGTTGAATGGGAGTGACACTCACGTATCCCTGGCCAATTGCTACCGATGGTGTTTCTCCGGGATACCATCTTTCATTGAAGGTTGCTTTTTTCCAATCTGAATCAGGAATCAAGCCGGACTTTTCTCCAGCAAACCCCAAATCTAATTTTTCACCAAACATCATCATTTTGGCGTAATGAGCTAACGTGTCCACGCCCATTTGCATCGCCAATTGGTAAAAATAAATGTTACAAGATCCCCGTATGGCTTCTATCAAGTCGACTGGGCCATGACCACCGGACTTCCAACACTTAAAGGGGGCACTCCGGCCCTTCACATAGAAATAGCCGTTGCAGATTTCCTCATGGCTTGGATCGATCAAATGCTGATCCAATGCGGCGTAGGCTGTGACTAATTTAAAGATTGAGCCAGGCGGGTAGGCGCCCTGAACAATTTTGTTTTCCAAGGGGCGATCTGCATCATTGAGCAATTGGTTCCACAAATCTGGATCAATGCCGTTAGCAAACCAGTTGGGATCATAAGCCGGCAGACTAGCCATTGCTAGGATTTCACCACTTCCTGGCTGCATCACAAGTACTGCTCCAGTCTGGTTGTCCATTGCGGATTCAACTGCTTTCTGCAATTCAATATCAATGGTTAGTTGGAGAGTATTCCCAGGTACTGAAGCAATCACTGGGGGAATAGTCCTTAACTCTCTGCCAATGTGATCCACCTCAACTTGTCGCCCACCATCAAGTCCGGTCAAAAATTCATTCAGAGTCATCTCTAGCCCAGCCTTCCCATCAATACTCCTGGAACGCTTTTGATTACTGGGCAACTCCTCTGATCTTTTATTTGTTGCTCCCACATACCCAAGGACATGAGCAGCAGTTTTGCCATGGGGATAGAAGCGTGCCGCCTCCATTTCCACGGTGACTCCTGGAAATTTGTCAGAGTGGGTTTGTAAGAAGGCTGCTTGATCTGCGGTAAGGTCAGATTTTAAACGGATGGATCTGAAAGGCGCTCTACTAGCGTATTGGGACTTTCCCTGCAGTTCAATTAGGGACCACTGAAAGGTTTCTGAAAGCTTATTGAGAGTTTGGAGAGGATTTGGAGCGTCTTCCCAGACCATTTGAAGGTGGTATGCAGGACGATTTTCAGCTAAAACTTGACCGTTTCGATCAAGAATTTGTCCACGTAACCCTGGTTCGGGACGGAGCCGGATTCGGTTACCTTCAGCGTAACTCTGGTATTCTTCATGTTCAATCACCTGAAGATACCAAAGGCGACCACCCAAAAATGAAAATACAAAAGCGATAGCCAGCGCAATACAGATGACACGAGTTCTAAAAAGATCTTGTTCCGATAAGATTTTTGCTGGGCTCATCAATAATGCTTCCTCGATGGAAAACGAGATGTCCAAATCAATTTTGAACCTAGAAACATAGTCGCCAGCAGACCATGTGCCAGGGTACCGTAGATCACCAAGATAAGCAGACTTTTCAGAGTGCTATCAAGGAAAAGCCAGTTTTGTAAACAAACGTTGAAAATTTCTTGAATTGAAAATGTGAAAAGGAAAATTAGTAGAAAATACCCATCAGAAATCATCTGCTTGTTTTGTAGAATTCTATGAAGGATGGCTAAGGAGAGCAGATATGAAAAACCTTCGAGTCCCAGCAAACCATGGCTTAGTGAATCCTTAAAAATTCCGCCTAGTCCTCCCCAAAAAACGGCACTTTGAAAGTTAGCTCTAATCAAAAATGCCATACCAAGCCAGACAAGCCTGAGAGGAAAAGGCAATGGCTCATGAAATATGCCTCCAAAAATGACTTCGACGCCAAAGAGGATTAAAAAAACTAATCCTGGAAGCATATCATTCTTGAGGTTGATCTGGATCAAACAAACCCAACTCCAATGGAAGAATTCCCACTGACTCTAATCGGCTGAAATCAACACCTGGTTCAAGGACTGCGGTTTGGAATAGTTGGTTTTCTGATTGGACGATTTCTTTGATTTCTCCGACAAACAATCCCTTAGGAAACAATTGACTTAAGCCACTGGTAATAATCCGGTCCCCAATTTTCAATTCATCCCGGATTAGTACCTGCCTTAGTTCAATCCCACTACCTGTGCCAGCCACAATTCCCCTACTCCTTGTTCGTTGCACTAAAACAGGAAATCGGCTGCGTTGATCCAGAATGATTTGAATGGTTGATTGTTTTGCTGAGACATTTTGCACTCTGCCCACCAACCCCTCCGCGACGGCAGCGGGTTGCTTTACCTGTATGCCATCTTGCGCACCAAGATTGAGCCACCAAACGCGAGTCAGTGGATCTGTACTGATTCCTAAAATATCTCCAAAGATAACTGGTTTAGGATAGCTGTTGGCCCAATTAAACTGAAGAAATTGGGAGTTGCTCCGGGAAACTGTCTCATTGAGTGCATTCAAATCATTATTGAGATTCAAGATCCGCTTTTTCAATGACTGGTTTTCTTTTTTGAGCTCTTCAAGCTGAACAAAATATGATTCAAGCTCTTCAAAATGTTTTGAAAACCAAATATTCGCTTTTTGAATTGGACTTGCGATGAGGTGGGCTGCCTCGGTGATCAATGAGGCTTCCGGTCGATCCGCGCTTTGGTAGGATTGATAAAGCAGGATTGCTGAAGAAAGGAGAACTACCCCTAAGAGAAGCCCCCATAAATTTCTACGCAACCAGCGCATCTGAAATCCTAGGCGATTTCACGTAAAACAGAAATTGGTTGCAGCAGATAATCAGCTTTGTTGATTTTTTCGAGAGCTTTTTTCAACAACGCTTCTTGACAAGCTTCCAATGTGATTGTGAAGATTACAGGATGAGATCCATCTTTTTGGTGATACTGAGGCAGTTGCTCAAGTGCGTAAATATTAATTTCATGTTCCGCTAAAACTTGGCCAATTTGACCAACAATTCCAGGCTGGTCCTTGACCGTAATCCTCAGAGTGTGCCGGAAGATATACTCCTCAAAAGGCTGAAGTCTATATTGCTTTGTTGAAGGGCTATTTTTTGTCGCAGATCCTTTGGAGATTTTCTCTAGATCAGCAACCAATGCGGAAGCAGTTGGTAAACTCCCTGCGCCCTTCCCAACCATCGAGATTTCCTCACTAAATTTACCTTCAATCGATACGATATTGGTTGAACCACCTATCTCTGCTACGGCACCACCCCTTGGAACCATCAGTGGCAAAACGAAAGCCTGAAGATTTTGCGCTTCTCGTTTCAGATAACCGATGAGTTTAATGCGCCGATCCATCCTTGAAGCGTAAGCAAAATCTGCAGGTTCCAGGTGCTCAATTCCCTCAAGAGTAATTTGATCTGGAGCCAGCCAAACACCAGTGATCAGATAAGTCAGAATGACTAATTTGTAGCGAGCATCATATCCAGCAATATCATTAGTCGGATCAGCTTCAGCAAAACCTAAATCCTGAGCCTGCCTCAAAGCGACTTCAAAAGATAGTTGCTTCTGCTCCATTTCGGTCAAGATATAATTGGAGGTTCCATTAAATATACCGCTGACCTTCTCAATATCATCCACATGGAAGTAGTCTTGTAGCAACCTCACTACCGGGATTGCTCCTGTAACACTGGCTTCGAAAAGAAGTTGTCGCCCATTTTTTTCAGCTATGGCGAGTAATTCTTCCCCATGCACTGCCATCAGATCCTTGTTGGCAGTAACTACATCTCTTCCAGATTCAAGGATTTTGGTAATCAACTCACGAGCGAATGTTTGTCCTCCGACAGTCTCTACAACGACTTGAATGGAATGATCAGCAAGCAATTCCTCAAGTGAGGAATAGAGTAAAATTTGATCACGTTGTGTCCAAATAGGTAGGTTTGGATTTTCTTGGTTCTTCTCTAAAATGCCTGCTAACTGAACAGCGCTGTAATCTGCCTTTCCATGCTGCCAGAGGACTTCTGCAACTCCTCCTCCGACAGTCCCTAAGCCAACAATAGCTACCCGACATGGATCAGAGTTATGCTTTGATTCGGATAAACTGGACATGCTTACTTCTCCTGATCCGCTACTTTTTTCTTCAGAAAGTTAAACCAATTTGGACGTGCTAAAAGTGTCTTTTCAAGAACATACCACCCTACCTTGTCTATATTTAGTACTTCTAAGAGCACTTGTGGTGACTTGATGTTTCCATCTGCGACGAGAGGCCGCTCTGTGTTTAGGCCAATCAATTCCAATAAGGACTCCTCCGAATCAAAGCATCGATTCATTACATGCACGGCAAATGGATGAAAGATATCAACCCCACTTTTTTCAAGGAGTTCAAGTGTTTCGTGAAGATCAGTGATGGAAAATCCATCCTCCATTTTATCAAAAATGGAAAAATAATAACTGATCGGTATGGAAACACTTTTCCGATCACGAATGGCTTGGATGATTTGACAAGTCAGCCGCAATCGGTTTTCGATGGTTTCAGATCCGTAATCGTCGTCTCGATTGTTGAACCTGACAGAAAAGCATTGATCTAAGAGCAGTTGGTCTCCACCATTAATTTCAATGAAATCGAATCCAACCTCTTGAGCTCTCTCGGCAGCGTGAACAAAATGTAAGATGATTTCTTCAATGTCTCCCTCGTCAAACTCTCTACTGAGATCGAAGTCCCGGCCAAAGTTGTAGAGAGATGGCCCCACTGGATTTTCTCCACAAACCTCTTCCGAAGTTCTTGCACCTGCATGAGAAAGCTTGATTCCAATGCACGCTCCCTCTTTCTTGATGGCTTTGACTAATTTTTCTAAGCCCTCTAGGTGCTCTTCCTCTGAAATACCCAATTGACCAGCTGCCATTTTCCCTTGGCGGGCAACAAAAGCTGATTCTGTAAGCATGGTGCCTACGCCTTGCTTTGCCAGGGCTGAGTAGTGACGAATCATTTCTCCAGTGACAATCCCGCGGTGGTTTGCAAGGTTTTCTTTTGTTGGTGGGGCAAGGATTTGATTGCGGAATTTGATGCCGAACGATTCAAAAGGTGTAAACATAGGTCTTAACTTGGGTGGAACAACTGAAAATGATCAGGATTTGTTGCGAGAAGCTTTCTCTTCAATTCCCGATTGGCCGAAACGACTCTTAAGTTCATTGTCAATATCTTCTAAGGATATTTCCTTTTCGGCCATCAAGACAAGGCAATGAAACCAGAGGTCAGTCAATTCATGCACCAAGGCAGCACGATCTTGACCTTTAGCAGCCAAAACTACTTCTATGGTTTCTTCACCAATTTTCTTAAGAATCTGATCTTCTCCCTTTTGAACAAGGGATGCTACATAAGAAGAGTTAGTATCCCCCGATGCTATTCGCTGATGAATGGTTTCTAAAACTCGATGGAGCATTGGCATCTATTGGGGATTTGAGGAACTGAGTCTTCTCACCTGTAAAATCTCAATTTTTTTGCGAAGAGTATTTCTGTTGATGCCCAGAATACGGGCAGCCTTCTGTTGGTTCCACCGCGTTTCTTCCAACAACAATTGCAATAGGGGTCTTTCTATCTGGTGAAGAACGGTGTCCATCAAATCCTCTCTTTGCTGATGAACAAATTCCGGAATTACCATATGAAGTTTTTTGTAGGCCAACTCTTCCAGTGTCTCTTCATATTCTGGGAGTGGGGCTTGTCTGAGCAGATTATGTGGAAGCGCATCTTTGGTAATGACTTCACTAACGTTCGTAATCATCAAACTCTTGACTACATTTTCTAATTCTCTGATATTTCCTGGCCAAGAATATTTTTGAAGAATTTCCATCGTCTCTTCAGTAATACTCTTGCGCCCTACGGCTAGTTCTTGACGGCCTTTTTTCAGGAAATGTTCTACCAGCAGAGGGATGTCCTCACGATGTTCCCTAAGAGAGGGGACACTAATTGGGAACACGCTTAACCGATAAAAAAGATCGGCACGGAATTCCTGCTCCGCAATCATTTTGTTTAATTGCCGGTGTGTAGCAGCAATCACTCGCATGGAAGCGGGAATCAACTCGCTACCTCCCACCCGCTCAAACTGTCGCTCTTGTAGAACCCTTAACAGCTTTGCTTGCAGCTTTAGGGGCATGTCGCCAATTTCATCAAGAAAAAGAGTTCCTCGACCTACGAGCTCCAGTTTTCCACGTTTGCGGTCAACAGCCCCTGTGAAAGCCCCCTTTTCATGGCCAAATAACTCAGATTCTAGTAATTCACCTGGGATTGCCGCGCAATTTATCGCGACGAATGGTGCTTCTGAACGGTCAGAATGTGCATGAATGGATCGTGCAATCAATTCTTTGCCCGTGCCACTCTCTCCTAGAATAAGTACGGTCAAATGGGTTGCGGCTACTCTACCAATCGACTTGAAGATGTCGCGCATTTCACGACTTCTGCCAATTAGTAATTCTTGTTCTTCGCGGTGGGTTAGTTGGAGTTGGCTTTGGCGGTCGTCTCTGTGACTTCTTAGAAGGTGTTGGCCTCTTTCAAGGATTTCCTCTACTTCTTGGATGTCAAATGGCTTCGTGATGTACTCAAAAGCCCCTTTCTTCATGGCTTCTACCGTGTTGAACATAGTGTTCTGACCGGTCATCACCGTGATCAATAAGGAAGGGAATTGCTTCAAAATTTCTTCGGTGAAAGCCAGTCCATTCTCCTGTTGCAGGTGAATATCAACAAATGCCATGTCGATGGATTGGCTTTCTAGAATTTCCAGTGCTTCTTGGAGATTGGAAGCAATGTGAGGCGTTGCACTGGCTCGCGAGATGGTTTTTTCTAGGACCCAACGAATACTTCGCTCATCATCAACAACCAGTACATTGCAACTCATATCTCGTCAACTGCTCGGAGATCTTACATAGCGCTGTAGCTCGTCTTTGAGAAGGCGCAGACTTAAGAGTGCATCAGCACCAGCAACCGCTCGATCAGGCCCAAATTCACCACGAACCTTGTCTTGAAGCTGCATAATATTTCTTGAAACAAGGGTGCGGGCGGCGTTGTAGTAGTATGCATCTGGCCGAACATCCACAAAAGGTGAGGTGTCACCAACAAATCTTGTGGATTGAGCTGAGTCTTGTGTCACTTGAATAAGTACATCTTCCAACATCAAAGCATACTCAGCCCTAGTGATTTCTTTATTTGGGAAAAAGAGGAATTGAGGGTTGGATTCGAGGCCTCGAACCTGAAGTTTGAGAATGGTTTCAATATCTTCACGCAATGGATGTTCTGAGATGTCTGATGCCAGCGGCCTTTCGATTTTGCTTTCGCCAGGAGGAATAAAATCTTTTGTTGGAGATTCAAACTTTAGCTCTTCCCTCTGCTCAGTTGCATTTCGGGTGTAAAGATCGGCCAATTTGAGCTCTTGCATCAACAACGCTGCCATATCGGCACGAGTGATTTGCTCGATCATCGCAAGCTCGCGCCCATGCCTTGTACCTGGCTGAGCTCGGACAATTTTGTTCAGTTGTTCGATTGCATGATTAGCTTCTCTCGTAAAACCACGATTCAACTCAAGTACTTGAGTGAAAGCATTCTGTGCCTCCTCAAATCTCAGAGCTTTTTCATTCGATTGGCCCCAATAGTACCAAGGTTCTGCCTTGCTTGCCTGAAGATCAGGATGGTCTTCAAAAATCTCCAGGGCTTCATTAAAATGATCCTCAACATCGTCGATCCAGTCATCTCCTTCTGCTCTGGCTGTAATAGTACGCATTGCCAACAATTGAACGGAGAGTTCCTCGTTTGGGCCCTCAGCGTTGCTTAAGGCTTTTTCCAATAAATTCTCAGATTCCTCAAGGAACTCTGCAGCCTTTTCAGGCTCCAATCCGACTTGTTGTGATTGGATAGTCAGGACAAGCGCTTTGCCTGCTAGAGCAGGTCCATATTCAGATTTCAACTCAAGACCCAGATCAAACTGCTTGGAGGCAGCATCAATCCGTTGCTCATCAAGTAAGTCTTTACCCCGCATCACATGGAAACTAGGGTTGTCAAGTGTCCCCTGACTAGGTCGTGGTCCTTGATCCTTATTGCATCCATTGAGTGCAACAAGAGATATAATTATGAAAAGGATGCTCAATTGCCAACGAATACGCATAGTCACCTCCGTGGTGGTTGGATAAATGTCCGACCATTCACTTGAAAACAAGCTCGATTCAAGCAGCGCCTTCCAGGCTAGATGGTCGTGTATCTCCAAAGCATGATGGTAACAGAGATTTTTCACGCAAATACCTCAGGAAATAGAGCATGTTTTTACGCATGCTTGCCAAGTCTTCTTCCAAAGGATTTGCTTCCCTGACAAACCATTCATTAATGAATTCGTCAATCAAATCAGGCGTCCATTCCTGATACACAGGTGGTTGGAAATCGTCCAGAAACACTTCAAGATCTTCATCCAACCTTGAGAGATCTTCTTCTGACCAATCGAGACTCTCCCGGAAATCTGCCAGGACTTCTTCTGAGATTGGGGGAACTCTAACAACTTCCTCCGAATCAGAATCAGTGGTAGCTTCTTCCTCAATACCTGAATCCGCGGAGCCGGGTATTTTGGCTTCGGGCCCATAAATCAATTCACTGGGGCTTTCGGAGATTAGTTCAATCAATTCGCTGTTTCTCACTTCATAATCATTGAGAGCATCATGAATCGTCTCTCTTGTCAGTGCTTCCTCTCCAAGCGCTTCAGCACGTGTTTTGAGATAGACTGCCACGATCATTGGATTTGAAAGATGAGGAATTTCATTACTGTGATCCAGTTGATGGATCGTAGCTTTCGCCAGAAGATTATCTGGTGACTGTGGAGTTGTCTCTCTCTCAAATTCCTCAAATCTAGCACGGAATCCCTCTAGAAACTCTTCAGTGAGCAGCCTCATGAGTAGCAAAGGTTCTGGGGTTTTTGCTTCTAATTCCTCTTTAACTGCCTGAATATCAAATTTCAGATCTTCAAACCGTTCAGAGAATGCTAGGAAGGGGAGTGTGCTCAGTAATTCTTCCAAACGCTTTTGGGTTGCAGCCTGGGGATTACTGATCATTCTTCGGGAGGCAAACTTACGACGTTGTTGTGCTTTCGTATGTTTCTTTGCCTGCTGGCGCTTAACCATGCCAGCTTTGCGAACTTTTTTCTTCGCCATTCGGGAGTGCCTAAACTACTAGAGAGGGGAGGAAGGATCCAATACGAAAAGGTATGGATAACATTTTAATAGTAAACCATTCTGTATAGCACAAACTGATTGTGAATCACACCATCTTCTTTTCTATCGCATATCCCGTGGTTCGCGGATGATGGTTCGCACAGATTTTCTTCGTGAATAAATATCTCTTGTGAGAGGATTGTCCGGTGGGCTTTCGTATTGTCTGTCTAGGTAAATTCTGAGCTGTCCGTAATTCAGTGGATCAGGTTTGAAACGGCGCTTTGGTGGGACATAACGGGCAGCATCTCGACGTACTTTGTCTTCAAAATTATCAGGATATCGTTCAGCAACATAATTTGGGATAACCTGCTGGGATTCTGTGTAGGAGCGTAAACTCTGATAATCCAAAGGTCGAATTTGTCTTCTCCCTTCACCTGCTGCCCAAGCGAACCCACCTAGGCTTATCGTGAAGAGGATTGTAAAGAACAACGTAATTTTTCGGGGCATTATTTACTCAGGGGATTGCAGTACGGTTTGTTTTTCAGCGATTGGGCAAGGGATGCCGCTTTCTCGAAGATTCTTTCTGTGGGTCAGCTTATTCACAGGATGTACCTTATGAAAATTACTAGGCAATCCTGATTTTCTTGGTTTGATAACTAAAATATACAAAAAAAGAAGAATTAAATGATGGGCAAAGGTCAGTTCCGCATATGAATAGATTTGGTATTCACTTAGATCAAAATCATTTTAACTTTTCTCTTCCCATTCCCGATGCACTCAAAGTGGAACTTTGGTTCTTTGGGATACCACTCAATTTTTTTGAAAGTCACAATGACAGAACCACAGAAAATCTCCCACTCCTGAGGAAATATGAGCTGATTAAAGCCTCAACGGATCATGAAATTTGGCAGGGACAATTTGAATGTCCAGTAACTGTTTTGACAGCATATTTGGTAAAGGTTTTTCGATCAGATTCAGATGGTAATTCCATCACCGATTGGATCCTTGATCCGTATGCGAGAAATTCTCTGGGCGGGGAGTTCTGGGGTAAAATCATTACATTTGAAGTTGATGAGAAATTGGGACTTTTAAAGGCATGTTTTGAAAGTGAAGAGCCTCTGAGCAAGACTTCATCAATAAAGTTGAAGAGGTTGGCTCTCTTGACAGAGATGGGAAAGGTACGAGTTGAATCAGAAAGATTTTCTAAGAAGTCGCTGGGTGAGTTAGTTATCTATGAATGCCATGTTCGTGGAATGACTCAGCATCACTCATCCGGGGTTCCTGTCAGGCAACGTGGCAATTTTTCTGGGATTCAACAAAAAATTAAATATGTAAGCCAACTCGGTGTGGATGTGGTGGAGCTGCTTCCTATTTTTGATTTCGATGAAAATGAAAACCAGTTAAGGAATCCAGAAAATCAACAAAATCTCAAAAATTATTGGGGTTACTCACCAATCTTATGGTTTGCTCCTAAAGGAGCTTACGCAGAAAATCCTTTAAACCGACACCAGGAATTCAAAGAATTTGTTCAAGAATGCCATCTTCATAAAATCGAGGTCTGGTTGGATGTTGTCTATAATCATTCTGCAGAACAGGATGCCAAGGGACCAAAATATCACTTCAAAATGATGAACAAAGAGACTTGGTACCTCCAGACCCCCCAAGGTGAACTTCATAATGCTTCAGGCTGTGGCAACACACTAAGATGCGGACACCCCCTGGTGAAGGAGTTAATCTTGGAAAGTTTACTTTACTGGCATGAAGTGATGGGAGTTGACGGTTTTCGATTTGATCTGACCAGTATTTTGAATAGGCATCCGGAGACAGGCGATTTTCAGGATTTTCCGAATCTTCTTTGGGAATTACGGCAGGAGCCAAGACTGAAGAATGTGCGGCTGATCTCAGAACCATGGGACGCTCATGGATACGATCTGGGAAGGTCTGCGAAGAAGGCAGGATGGACAGAATGGAATGATCGATTTAGGGATACCACCCGCAAGGTGATCTCCGGAGAAGTAGGGCAAGGCCTTGCCCTAAAAGATGCGATTGAGGGAAGCCCCTCTATTTTTGGTGAACCATCAACTGATTATTGGCCGAGTCTGAATTTCATCACTTCTCATGATGGTTTTACCCTCTGGGATTTGTTCAGCTATTCAGAAAAGCACAATCATGCAAACGGTGAGAACAATCGAGATGGCCATTCAGCAAATTTTTCAAATAATTTAGGAGTAGAGGGGCCAACTGAGAATCAGGAAATACTAGGCTTACGTGAACAGAAATGGAGGATGGCTTGGACCATTCTGGCCATTAGTCGTGGTCCAATGATGTTTGTGGCCGGTGATGAATGGGGTCGAACACAATATGGAAACAATAATGCCTATTGCCAAGACAATGAACTAAACTGGCTTAATTGGCAGGAGAGTGAGACCAAGTCTGAAAGGGTTGAATTTGTTCGAAAGCTGCTCGCTTTGAGAGCAAGATTGTGCAAATCATGTTGGATTTCTTCCTCTTCAAAGATCAGTTGGTTTAATTCGGAGGGATATGAGGCAGACTGGTCCCCTCATATTCGAAGTTTTGTTTGGAAAATAGAAAATTTTGAAGAAGGCATGAGTTGGTGGTTCCTCTGCAATAGTTATGATGCGCCATTGTCTTTTGTGATCAAGGAAGAAAGATCTATCTTTTGGCAATGGAATTCCAATCATTACATGGGAATGCCCAATGACTTGTCCAATGAAAAATTTGTCGAACTCAGCCCCTTTAGTATCTTAATTGGCACTACCAGGCAGTTGTGAATGTCCTAAAACACTTTGAATCTTTAAGAATAGATCCCAATGTCAGATCCTAAATTAATAGCAATTACCGGAGCATCTGGACTGATCGGTAAGGCACTGATAAAAAGGTTTCGATCAGAAAACCAACCATTCCTAAAACTAGTTCGTCAGCCAACTTCCGAAGAAGGTGAGCGTTTCTGGAATTATTCAGAGAAGGTCTTGGATGGTGGAATAGATGATTGCGATGCACTGGTTCATTTGGCGGGTGAAACGGTAGATGGCCATTGGTCCAGCTTTAAAAAACAGTTGATATATGAAAGTCGTGTACAAGGCACTGAGTTCCTAGTTGAAAAAATCCTCTCCAGTCCATCCCCACCAAAAGTAGTGGTGTTTGCATCTGCAATCGGGTTCTACGGTCAAAAAAGAGCTGACTGGGTCACTGAAGAAAGTCCACCTGGCTCAGGATTCTTAGCAGATGTTGTGGAAGATTGGGAACAGGCTAGTGAAATACTCCAAGAGCACGGAATCCGAGTTGTGCGTTTACGGTTGGGAGTCGTTTTGGCTAAGGAAGGCGGGGCATTACACAAAATGCTGCCAGTTTTTCGATTGGGCTTGGGGGGAGCAATCGGGGATGGAGAACAGAGAATGAGTTGGATAACCCTATCTGATGTTGTCGAAATGATCTGGCAATCTATTCATTCTGAAAGTTGGCAGGGAAACTACAATGCAGTGGCTCCTGAAGTGGTTTCAAATCTGAAATTCAGCAGAGTCTTGGCAAAAGTTTTAAAAAGGCCTGCAATTCTTAAAGTCCCGAAGTTTATGATGGAGACAGTTTTTGGTGAGATGGCTGATTCTACGGTGCTCAGCGATCTTGCTGTTCAACCAAAAAGATTGATGGAGATGAACTTCCCTTTTAAGCACCCCAAGCTGCAACCAGCCTTGGAGGATTTGTTGTCGAAATGATCGCCGTACCTGACTATCGCATCATCTGAGTCTTTGGAAATTAATGGTTCCTTCTCTTTTTGGCTCTTCCCACTCACATATGAAACTGTTCTGGTTCGTTTCTTCAAATTGACAGTTATAGGAAGTAATCACTCCTGTCTGTAATGTCTTTGTTGACCATTCTGGAAGTGTCCCTCCCGCAAAATCAGCTGTTACAACCTCAATTGGCCGTCCATCACTTCTCTTCAGATCGCTGATCATGTACCCATCGTTTTGCTTGCGAATGGTCACATACAGGCTACAAGATTTGCCATTATACTTCTTCTTGCCAATCCGTACGTTGCAGCCTTTCCAGCGTCCTTCCATCGGGATAGAGGCAATCTGATTTTCAGACAATAACCTAATCCGACATTGATCTAATTCTAGAATCGGTTTGTTGTTATCCTCATCGTTTTTACGCACCGTTTGGATCCTACCGGTAAGAAAAATATTTGTTCCACGCCCAGTATCAACAAATTTCATTGCCTCGTTTTCACTCATTAAACAAGATACAAAGTTACCTTGGCTTTTTAGTTCAAAGGCCCAATCTCTTCCTTGCGGTCGTAATTGTTCAAAATCTCCACTCAATTCTAGTTCTTTTTCTGAGAAATCCCTGCGGAAACGCAGTTGATTCTCTGAATGGGTATTTAGAATCGTAGAGATTTCTTCGGCCCCTAAAGTCTTCGCAGAAATCGGCTTTACGAAAAAAAATGAGATAAGAATCAGCACCAACAACAAAAATGATCTCTTCATGGAACAATCTCAATCGATGGGTTTATTTCATAATGACCACCTGGCAAAACTTTAATCCACTCCTGCAATTCCATTTCCAGTAACAAAGGCAAAAGTTGCTGTGGTCCCTCCTCTGTAATGAGACTCAAGTTGTCCAGATCTTTTGCACCCTCATTCAGGGAATTGAGAATCATGATCTGTTGATCACTCAAGTCACTTTGGGGCAGCTGAATTTGTTTTGATGGTTCTGGAAATGAGAGCTGAATCCCTGCTTTATTGGAGATAGTCGGCAGTAAATCCTCAAGGATGTCAGTGGCAGAGGTTATTAATTTTGCCTGGTTCCTTGAAATCAGTTGATTGCATCCGCTACTGGGATGCGAATCGATCCTACCAGGTACGGCAAAAACCTCGCGGTTTTGTTCTTGACCAAACTTCGCGGTGATCAAGGCTCCACTTTTCACACTCGCCTCCGTCACCAATACACCCTGTGAGATACCACTAATGACGCGATTTCTGATAGGAAAATTGTGTGAAACTGGTTTGGTGGCCAGTGGGAATTCACTGATAAGTGCTCCCTGTTGACAAATTCTATCAGCTAAATTCTCGTTTTCAGGAGGGTAGATGTGCTGGAGTCCCCCAGCCAAAACAGCAATTGTTCTTAACCCAGCTTCCAAGGCGGCCTCGTGCGCTACGGTATCGATTCCTCGAGCCAACCCACTGATTACAAATGCATCTGGAACCAACTCAGCAAGTTCATTTACCAGTCTTTTGGTTTGCTCTCTTCCGTAACTGGTACAGGACCTTGATCCCACGATTCCTAAACATAAATTATGTGCATTGGGTAACTCACCTTTTACATAAAGTACTGAAGGAACACTATGAATCTGTAATAGATTAGCTGGGAATCCCTGACTTTCTGGACAAAGTAATCGAAGATTGGGAGATGATTCGATTAACCTTTTTTCCATCTGGAAACTTCGAACATCCATTGCTTTCGGCAATCGCTCAATAACATCTTTTCTAAGGCCCAATTGCAGGAGTTGATCGGAGGATTTTTGCCAAATTTTGGAGAGGCTACCGAAAGTCTCCGAAAGTTTTTGAAGAGTCTGGGTGCCAACCCCGGTAACTAGGCTTAGCGCTAACCAATCTTTCTCAGGTGACTCAAGTACCATTCTCAGTCCCTTGCTTTGAGTGCTCTTTCCATTTCTCGATTCACTTCCTTCTTTTTAAGGGTTTCTCGCTTGTCATGAATCTTTTTCCCCTTCACCAAGGCGATCTCCAATTTGATGAGACCTTTCTTTAGATACACTTTTAGGGGGACAATCGTAAGTCCAGCTTCACGAATTTGACCATACAATCTACGAAGCTCACCCTTGTGAAGAAGTAGTCTTCTTGGACGCACTGGATCATGGTTGTGTCGGTTTCCAAAATCATATGGAGAAATATGGCACTGCATCAACCAGCCTTCCATTAGTTCCGTGATCCGGCAGTAGCTCTCGCTCAAGTTTATTTTTCCCTCGCGAATACTTTTGACTTCGGTTCCTTTCAGTTCAATTCCCACTTCGTAAGTTTTCAAGATTTCATACTCAAACCGCGCACGTCTATTTTGTGCGAGAACACGGCCCTGCACGCCCATAAATTTCTCCCTAATTTGTTGGCACAGTTCTTGTCAAAAGTTACTTATTTAGATTCCGCCTGGATGGCCTACCGCGCATGATGTGCTCCCCACTTTGCGAACTTGAACGAAGCCTGTTTTCATGAATCCAAAAGCTTTGCTTTTCCATCTTACATTCTGTTTCTTACTACTCCTGCCGATTGCGGTAGAGGCTAAAAAAACAAAGGATTATCAAGAATTTATTTTTAATGATGAAGACATCATGCGCGTTAAAAGAGCCAATAACAGCTTTGAGGTTTTGATCAAGCCAAGAGCCGGCGAAGGAACCTACAAGATGGGCAAAAGGGTTCTTGATGATTGGCGTAATGATCACAAAAAAATCACAAAATATAATGGGAACAAGCCACTTTATCAACATCGCTTTGTTCCGATCCCGTTTTGGTCTCTAAATGATGCACTCCAGGGAGCTGCCTTGAAAGCAATGTTTCCAGAAGATGCTAGTGGGGCAGGGGGATGGCGCCATAGAGTAACCTACAAGTGGGAGACAGTCAGTTTGATCTCTGGTGTGTTTGCCAAGAGAGAGATTGGAGCCAGACACCTCATTCGACATAATAAACTAAGGAACCAAGGTCGTTCTCTCAAAATTGGGGATGTAGTTGAGATTCCTTGGGATTGGTTGAGGGAGGGGTTGGAATTACAGCCCCTAAAAGTCAAAGAGCCATTGTTGGTCAAAGCTGATTCCAAGGGAAGGCGCTTTGCTGCGTATAAGATGTCATCCGGAGACACGATATATTCTTCGGTAGTAGCAAGATTTACCGGTCGACTCCTGCATGAGGAGGTAGATCGAATGGCCAAAGAACTTCTTGAATTAAACGATATCAACAACGCAAGATTGATCCAGACTGGCCAACTAGTTCGCTTTCCACTCGAGTGGGTAAGTGATGAGTATCTGGATTTATCTGGTGGAGGAGGGACCGTTACGGTTGCTGAAAATGATGACGAAGTTGATCACGAGGATGATGAAGAGGAACTACACATCAAACCCCCTCCAGTACCGCCACCCGCACCAGACGTCCACTTGAAAAAAGTTGTGCCTCAGATCGCGAAAAACTCTGTGAAAGAAGCAAAAAAAGAAGAAGTCAAGAAAGCCCCAATTCAGGAAAAAAAATCCAAGAGTAAATCTTCAAAAAATGTTGTCAGCACAAAAGATCAGATCCACATCATTCTTGATTCAGGACATGGAGGGGCTGATCCGGGTGCAGTAGCAGGGGATCCGAAAAATGGCGATAAAGTGTATGAAGATGATGTGGTCTATGACATTGTTCAAAGGATGTTGCCTGATCTAAAACAATCTGGATTTGTGGTCCATGAAACGGTCAGAGATCGAAGTCAGTCGGCCCCGATTAATTTTCTAAGCGAGAAAGTTGATCGTGATGAGGAACTGCTGGTCAACCCACGTTACGGCCTCGAAAACGCTCGGGTTGGAGTCAACATGCGGGTCTTTCTGGTCAATCATATCTATCTGAAATTACGTAAAAAAGGTGTGCCTTCAGACCAGATTGTCCTGATCAGTGTGCATGGGGATGCCCTTCACGACTCCTTGCGTGGCGCTATGATTTATTACCCAGATCGACGTGTACGAAGTCGTGCTTTTGGTATTGTGAAGTCGGTTTACACCAAGCGGGATGAATACACGCGGAGGGTAACCTTCAATGCAGGAGATAATAAACTTTCAGAGAAATATAGTAAGGACTTAGGTGAGACGTTGATCGATAGTTTCCGAGATGCAAAATGGATTACACACCGAAGCAACGCAGTTCGAGGCTATTACATACGTGGAGGGAAGAAATCGTTACCTGCAATCTTGCGTTACAGCAAAATACCTACATCCGTTTTGGTGGAGGTGGCGAACTTGAATAATTCGAAAGACCGCAAGTTGATTTTGGATTCAAGGAACCGTCAAAAGATTGCTCATGCAATGGTTAATGGTTTGGAATCCCACTTCAGAGGTAGCAAAGGTCTTCTGGCTCAACGTTGAGAAATTTAGCATTGAACCGCCCACGGTCGAGCGGTTCATTTGTTTTTTTAATGACTCAAATCATGTGGCTAAAACGGACTTCTCAAGTTTTAAAATATGGCGAGCAAGCCTTCGAGAATGTCTGAAAACCTGTTCCATTTTCTCAATCATGTCCACCTCCAATCTGTAAACCAATAAGCCTCCGCCCTCCATTGTTTCCAATCTTTTGGCTTCCTGCGAATGAGCTTTCTCTGCATATGCCTTCAATTTTTTCTTCATATCAATGACAGGCTCTGCAGTTTGATTTTTCTCAGAATCGAGAGCAGTGACTGTTTTTTCAAGGGCTTCCAGTGTCATCGCATGATATTCTGAGAGAAGCTTAGTAGACTCAGAGTCAAAGTTAACTTTACTATCCTGTTTCTGTTCAATCAGACGACTGATATTGGTCTCAAGAACATCTCCAATTTGTTCTAATTCATCAGCCATTTTGACCAATCGCATCTGTTCTTCCTGTTGTTCAGGAGAGAGTGGCTTCCTACCAAGTTCGGTTAAATAACCGATGAGATCGTTGTGAATTTTATCAATCTCGTCATCACTACTTTTCAAAATTTTAAGCTGCTTTGGATCATCAGAAAGAAGTGTAGGCAAGCTGTCTCGATAGGCCATTAAAACCAACTTTCCAAGGTGCTCAAGCTCCTTAGTTACGGCAGCCATTGCCAAAGAGGGAGCATTCAACAAATCAGGTTCTAAAGCGGTCACATATACACCAGCTTTTGCTTCAACTTTTTCTTGGGGAATGATTTTAGTCAGGAAATTCGCAATGAAAGTCAGGAATGGAAGAAACAGAATTGCCATTCCTATATTGAAAAAGGTGTGGGCATTGGCAATGGCTCTCGTTAAGTTGGCAGAATCACCATTTTCAGGACCAATCACTCCGGCTATTACTCCAAGGAAGGGTAGAACAATGATAGCTCCTCCGAGGTTGAAAAAGACGTGTGCACCTGCAACTCTTTTCGCTTCTGTGCTTCTCCCAATAACAGCCAATCCAGCCGTAACACAGGTACCAATGTTTGCTCCAAGCATCAGGGCTAAACCCGCTGGAAAGGAGATTAACTGTTGGGTGGCTAGGGCAATCACAACCCCCATTGTTGCTGAGCTTGACTGAACCAAGGCCGTAAAGATAGCTGAGACCAACATCCCCAGTAGTGGATTAGCCATTTGTTGCATGAGTTCGATGAATGGTTCGTAGGTGCGCAAAGGTCTCATTGCGTCACCCATGGTGTTCATCCCCACAAAAAGCAATCCTAATCCAAGCACAACCCTACCCCATTGTTTGGTCTTGTCTCCCTTACTGATCATTTGTAGGAGTACACCGCCCGCAACCAGAAACATCGCATATTTGGTGACTTTGAAGGCAACCAGTTGCGCTGTAATTGTGGTGCCAATATTTGCCCCAAGAATCAGCCCCATCGATTGTGAGAAACTCATCAAGCCTGCTGCTACGAAGCTCACACACATCACTGTTGTGACGGAACTTGATTGAGTTACCGCGGTAAAAACAGTTCCTGTGATCAGCCCCCGGACACGGTCACCAGCGAGTGTAGTCAAAACTCTTTTCATTCCATCACCAGCAAGCTGGTTCAGTGCGTCGCTCATCTTCTCCATCCCATAGAGAAAGAGCCCCAGGCCACCTAGCAGGCCAATCGTGATCGTTGTCCAGTCCATTTTGTCACCTCAAGGTTTTAAAATTGATCGATAGCTTCCTAAAAGGAAGATGTCCTTCTGCCACAGTTTTAGTGAATATACAATTATTGGATTTAAAAAATGTGATTTTTACTGACCTTTTAAATGAGAGCCCTATTAAAAACTAAACTGAGACTAGATAGGGTTTAAAATTTGGTAGGGAAGAAATTCGCTTATTTTGGAGCAGAGGAACTTGGAAGACCATCAATGAAAAATAGACGGTAACCCAAGAAGAATTTGCGAGTTTAGTCAGAACCCAGTTTTCTAGATTTTTGAATAATTTTTTCAAAGCAGATTTAGATCGTAGTAATGTTTCTATGAAAAAATATTGATAGATAACTGAATTTGATGAATTTTTATCCCCATCTTAGATAATATATGGATCCAAAGTGGATTGAAGCTTCTCAGAATTGGCTAGATGAAGTTCGGCTGCATGCCAGGAAATATTTCAGGAGTGATCTCCATGTGACTGATAAGGAGGATGCTTCACCTGTGACAATCGCTGATAAGCAGATAGAAGCACTGATTCGTCAAAGAATTCGTTCAGAATTCCCAGACCATGGAATAATTGGAGAAGAGGAAGCTGATGAGAACCTGATTTCCAAATATCGATGGGTGATTGATCCAATTGATGGAACACGAAGTTTCATCACAGGGAATCCGTTGTTTGGTACTTTGTTGAGCTTAGTCACTGAGGATGAATTTCTATTGGGTTTGATGGATCTCCCAATGTCCCAGGAGCGCTGGTGGGCATCCCACCAAGGAGGCTCTTACTACCAGGGTAAGCGTTGCAACACTTCCTCAATTCAGAAGATTGAGGAATCCCGATTGGTATGTACATCCCCAGCAATCTTTTCAACTGAGGAATTGAATCAATTTCAGAATTTAGCGAAATCTGTACGTGTTGAAAGATATGGTGGGGACTGCTTTAATTACGGAGCTCTGGCTTGTGGTTGGGTTGAGCTTGTAGCGGAAGCTTCCCTGCAATTTTACGATATCGCTGCGTTGGTAGTAATTATTCAGGAGGCTGGAGGTATTGTGACAGACTGGTCAGGTGATCCAATTCGAATGGGCTGGGACGGCACTGCGTTAGCAGCTGCGAATCTTGATTTGCATGGACAGGCCCTTGAATTGCTTAATTATTCTTAGGAAGCTTGTCTGTAATTTTGAATAGTGTTGTCCAAAAAGCTTTTAAAACAAACTCTGAGTTTTAGTCCGAGAAATAGGAACATTGAATGAAAAGTAAAAACTTACTTGGTGTCGTGACAATCTTCTTTGGTTTTGGCATCACAGGGTGTGATGCCCTGACTGGTGAAAGGTATCCAATTCCCTCGGGTAATTATGAAGTACCTCAAACCAAGCAGCTGCAACGTGGAGGGGATTATTTTGTTAATGAGGCCCCACAACAAAGCACCATCGTGCGAATGAGACAAGAAGTTCCCTTCAACTGGAAAGAATAGAAGAATTATTTTCATGTGATTCAATTATAAAAAAGCTTTCCACTCCATTCCCACTTCGAAGCACAAATCAGCTGATCTCATCCACTAAGGATTGAAATGCCTTTGGACGAACTACAACGCATTGAAATTGCGATTGAGTTGGACAAGGGTGTTTCTTATGAGGAATTAGCACGCAAATTCTCAGCTTCAGCGTCTGAACTGAAAGACATTGAGAATCTTCTTCTTAAGAAAGATGTACCTTCGAAAAACAAAGTTCATCGTAAAAAGAAGTCTGAAACGGACAGAGGTTTGATTCTTCAAAAACTGATCAGTGGGGAACTGCCAGAAAAAATCTCTGAACACTTCGAAGTCAGTTTGAAAGTCCTCAAACGATGGGCAAAAGAAGAGGGAATCCCATGGCACAAAAGCTGGTCAGATCTAACCGCTACTGAGAAAAAGGAGATACAGGCGCTAAGAGAAGAGGGGGAGTCTTGGGAGGAGATTGCAAGAGCCTACCAATTACATCTGGACGGAGAGGAATTAATTCCTCAGCTTCCATATCAGACACTTACCTCCGCTGAAGTAGGTTTACTAATGGAGATATTCACTACGACGCCGAATATCTCCATCAGTGGGGCATGTCAGTTAGCTGCACAGGCGGGAATGGAATTAAATCACAAAGCTGTTGCTTCTTATAAACGAAGATGGTCACGCTTCCACCGTACCAGCTAGGCTGTTTCAAGCTCTCTAAATGAAGATCTTCGCGTGACAGCACTCAACAGGGAGCCGATTTCATTCAGCTCTTCTAATTCTTCATCAGGTCTACTTGGCTGTGCTTTGGCAACCTCGTTCAAGAGCACTGCACCCGCTGACAATCGCTTTACTGGTCGATTAGACTTCGTCACTACTTCTACTTCCAAATCACTGCGAAGCAATTTCAGCAAGGAGATCACGTCTTCCACAGCCATCTTGCGCTCTGAGTCGACGTGCAACTTAATATTTTGACTCATTTTGGTCCCTAGAAACTTTGGGTTGACTGGCAACCATCCATAGCTTCCATCGGGACATCCTGTCCAGATTGTATTGAACCTTTTCAGGTTCTAGGTCTCATGACCTTCTATTAGTACTACAATTGACATACCATAGGCGAATAAATTTTTTGCAAGTCACAAATGTTTTCTGATCAATAAATCTTAAAATCTACTATTGAGTCAATAATTGTTTCAAAGTCTTCCTGAAAAATTGTTGTTTGAGAAAGAATATAACGGAGTACCTGTACAAGTCTGGGAAAAGCTCGATAGGAGAGAGCTGCGCTTCGGTAATTTGATTGTCCAGAGCGCTTATTCCACCCTGCAACCAGATTGTCTTCTGCTACGCTATACTAGGCAAATGCTGGCGGCAATTGCTTTAGTACCGCAACTAGAAAACGTGCTTCATATTGGTTTGGGTGGAGGATCTGTAGCAAATTTTCTCTTTCATCATTTTCCAAAAATTCAGCAAACTGCGATTGAAATCAACCCGCTGGTGATCGATGCTGCATATGAACACTTTGGGCTTCCTAAAGATTCCAGGCTCAAGGTGCTGGCTATGGATGTGACCGAGAGTATCAACGATTTGACCGGCCCCTATGACCTGATTTTTCTTGATGCTTTCGATCATTCTGGTGCCTCGAGTTGCTTTGATTCGACAAGCCTCTTACTTCAACTACAGGACTTACTCTCTGCAGACGGATGGTTGGTGGGCAATTTTTGGAATCAGTTTAGACTCTTCTCACTTCAAAAGGAACTCTGGCATGGGCTCTGTGGTCAGCTAATTGAGGCAAAAACTGGAGTGATGACGAATTCCATTCTATATGGACACGCTCAATCAAATCAGATTCTGTTATCGACTGTTCAGAAAAGAGCTCAAGAACTGGAATCAACTCTCCCCCTTCGACTTCTCCCCTTAGTGAAGCGGTTTAAGAATTTAGAGCATTCTGTTGAACCAACGCTTTTAGGTCGTTAATTTTTCCATCAAATCTTCGTCAATAAATGAAATTTCACAAATATCATGCGCTTGGCAACGACTATCTGGTCTTAGATCCAAATGATTTTGATGCAGTTCCTTCACCTGAGGCAATTCGTCGAATCTGTCACCGAAACCTTGGAATTGGTTCAGATGGAATATTGTGGGGACCATTCAATCAGGGAGAGGGGAAAGAAAATTTTAACCTTAGAATTTTTAATCCGGATGGGAGCGAGGCGGAAAAAAGTGGAAATGGACTTAGAATCTTTTGCCGCTATCTTTGGGATCAGCATCTAGTTGCTTCAAATACTAGTTTTCTGGTCAACACCAAAGGGGGAGTCGTTGAGGCAACGGTACATCCTGATGGTCAAGAAGTGACTGTCTCAATGGGAAAAGTCTCATTTGCCAGTGATTTGATTCCTGTGAAGGGAGATTCAAGAGAAGTTTTGCAGGAAGAATTACAGATTGGAGATCAGGTTTTTGAATTCAGTGCTGCCACGATTGGTAATCCTCACTGTGTGATCCGAACAGAACTAACTAGCCCGGAAATGGCTAAAAAATTTGGGCCGATGATTGAGAACAACCCAATCTTTCCAAATCGAACGAATGTTCAGTTTTTGAAGATTCTAGATCGTAAAAATATCAAATTGGAAATTTGGGAAAGAGGTGCTGGGTATACTCTAGCTTCTGGAAGTAGTTCAAGTGCAGCCGCAGCAGTAGCCAGAAAACTGGATTGGTGTGATGGGGAATTAACAGTACATATGCCCGGGGGAACTCTCCAAATTATTGTTCAGGCAGATTTTCAAATAATTATGAAGGGAGGAGTGACAAGGGTCTTCGTCGGGGAAGCAGATGCAGAACTCTTCTCGTATGAGTTTCTGGAGAACAGAGCATGAGTGGTCCCAAGCTAACCGAATCGGGAAATCTGGAGGAGTTTCTCAAGCGTGCTTCCGCTGAAATAGAACGTGCAACGCTTGAGGTTCTTCCATCAAAAGAACCATTCAAAGAGCTATATTCTCTTCAAAAGGACTATCCATTACGGGGAGGAAAGAGATTTAGGCCCGCCTTACTCCTGTTATGCGCTGAGTGGTTCGGAGCATCCTACGAAGACGCACTTCCTTCTGCAGTGGCACTTGAACTATTTCATAACTTTGCATTGATTCATGATGACATTGAGGATTCATCCTTGTTTAGGCGTGGGAAACCAACACTGCATCAGCTTCACGGAATTCCGTTGGCCATCAATGCCGGCGACAGTTTATTTGGGATGGTATACGAGATTTTGATGACTAATCGGGAGAGATTTGGTGATCAAAAAGCCTTGGACATCATCAGTTTATTCAATCAAGTTTTCAGAGCCACTTTTGAGGGTCAGGCCTACGATATTGGTTGGGTTGCCAACAATCACTTTCCCACAAGAGAAGAATACTTTGAAATGATTCGAAGAAAGACTGGAATCTACTCCGGGAAAGGCCCATGTCAGCTGGGAGCACTGATCGCTGATGCTCCTTCAGATATTTTTGAAAAAGTAGGCGACTTTGGGGAGGCTCTGGGTATCGGCTTTCAGATTAGAGATGACCTATTAAACCTAGAGGAGGATGCTGGAGAATCGAAAGAATATGGAAAGGAACGAGGCGGGGATATCAGGGAGGGTAAACGAACCTTGATTACGATTCACATGTTGGAAAATCTTAGTTCCAAAGATTCAGAAAAATTAAAGACGATCCTTCTGAAACCTGCAGAGGAAACTTTGGATGATGATGTTGAGTGGGCTATTCAAAAAGCCCATCAGCTGGGATCGTTAAGTAATTTAAGTAATGAATTTATTTATTGGACAAATAGAACAAAATTAATTCTAGATTTTTTTTCAGATAACGACACAAAAAATATCTTAATAGATTTAGTTGATTTTCTAATGGTTAGAAGAATTAATTAACTGAAAAAGTGCTCTGACTAATGCTCTTAATCGTCCAAGTGAGGCTAGGATTATTGCAACTAGTGTAATGATTATATTTTTTATGTTCTCCTAAGGTTGCTGGGAAAAAATCTACTCTGAAATCCAATCTTTGATCACAATCAACTTCACCAATGTAAATAGAGCTTGCACCCAATGTAGGGAGAATTAACTGGTCGTTGCCCCAATCATCATCTCCTGAGGCTGAAACAAAAACATTTTGAATGCTATAATCAGTTTCATTAGATAAGTAGAAACTTACAGATTTAACTTTCTTTCCACCATCCTCAGGTGCACATCCTCCCATAAAAAAAAATGCGGTAATTACCGTTAAGATTAATGCTTTACTTGAAATCATTTTCACCAATTAAAATT
>VMBT01000014.1_pt1 | contig 138490 bp, 126 predicted proteins | sample 4404301 | NCBI WGS metagenome assembly VMBT01 (sample SAMN12238535, study PRJNA552566) | marine metagenome | isolation source: Coastal seawater | place: USA: coastal Georgia, Sapelo Island | collected 2008-08/2009-08 | reverse complement strand
GATCAACTCCATAATTAACACTGTTTTACCAACGCCGGCGCCACCAAATAATCCAATTTTGCCACCCTTAGAGTAAGGGGCCAGAAGATCGATAACTTTGATGCCCGTCACCAAAACTTCTGATTCAGTGGACTGTTCACTAAATTCCGGAGCTGGTTGGTGTATCGCTCTCGACTCTTTAGCTTTTACCGGACCCTGCTCATCAACAGGCTCACCCACCACGTTAAGAATTCTCCCAAGAGTTGCGTTTCCAACAGGGACAGAGATTGGACCATCCGTATCGACAACTTCTTGACCTCTGACTAATCCTTCGGACGCATCCATAGCTATGGTTCGAACTGTATTTTCACCTAAGTGTTGAGCAACTTCCAAAACCAATTTTTTACCGTTGTTATCAGTTGTCAAAGCATTCAAGATTTCTGGCAGGTGGTTATCAAATTGCACATCTACCACAGCGCCGATCACTTGGGTGATTTTACCTTTTGCGTTAGCCATGTCTTACTCTCCGTTCATTAAAGCGCTTCAGCGCCCGAAATAATTTCGATTAATTCGTTTGTAATTACTGCCTGACGAGATCTATTAAATTCTATTGTCAGTTTGTCTATCATTTCACCTGCGTTACGAGTGGCATTATCCATCGCGGACATTCGGGCACCCTGTTCAGAAGCTCCGTTTTCAAGTAGCGCAGAGAAAATTTGGGTCGCAACTCCTCTTGGAAGTAAATCTGCAAGAATAGTTTCTTCATCTGGTTCGTAATCATAAACAGTTTGATTTGCTGATGAGGAGTCTTCGTCGAAGCTGGCTGGGATTATTTGCTGAGCCGTTGGAATTTGACTGACGACATTCACAAACTTTGAGTAAAATATGGTTGCAACATCGTATTCATTATCATCAAATCGGGCCAGTATCCCCTTGGCGATAGACTGAGCATTAAGATACTTAATTGATTTAAACTCGCTTAAATCAACATGTTCGATAAAGTAGCCTCCTAATTCTCTTTTAAGAGCGTCTCTACCCTTTTTACCCACGGTAATGACTTTTACTTGCTTACCGGCGCTTATAAGCTCTGCAGCATGATTTTTAGCTAACTTAGCAATGTTTGAATTAAAGCCACCGCATAGGCCTCGTTCGGCTGTCATTACTACCAATAGATGAACATCTTGCTTACCTGTTCCACGAAGAAGAAGCGGTGCTCCTTCGGCGCTTCCCACTGAAGCAGCTAAAGAAGCAAGAACACTATTAAACCTTTCAGAGTATGGTCTTGATGCTTCTGCCGCCTCTTGTGCGCGCCTCAACTTTGCAGCAGCAACCATCTGCATGGCTTTAGTAATCTTCCGCGTGTTCTTTACGCTTTCAATTCGATTTTTTAAGTCCTTTAGATTTGGCACTACAGCTTTTCCCTATGCAAAATCTGCTGAAAATTCATCTAAAACAGCGTTAATCTTCTCTGCAGCTTCGCCCTTAATTTTTGGGTCGTCTTGAGTGATATGGTCTAGTAAATCTGAATGCTTCCCTCTCAAATGTGATAGCAAACCAGCTTCAAAACGCCCGACCTGTGCGACGTCGATTTTGTCTAAATATCCATTTGTTCCCGCATATATCAAACAAACGATTTCTGCATTTGTTAAGGGAGAATACTGCGGCTGCTTCATGAGCTCAGTCAACCTAGCTCCTCTGTTCAACAGCTGTTGTGTTGCCGCATCCAAATCTGATCCAAACTGAGCAAAAGCTGCCATTTCCCTATACTGGGCTAATGAAAGCTTAACGGGTCCAGCCACAGATTTCATTGAGTCTGTTTGAGCGGATGAACCAACTCTTGAAACTGAAAGACCGGTATTAACAGCTGGTCTTATACCTTGATAGAACAATTCTGTTTCCAAGAATATTTGGCCATCTGTTATCGAAATAACGTTTGTTGGAATAAATGCCGAAACATCTCCGCCTTGGGTTTCAATAATTGGAAGAGCCGTCAATGATCCATTTCCATGATCATCACCAAGTTTAGCTGATCTTTCAAGCAGTCTTGAGTGAAGGTAAAAAACGTCACCCGGATATGCTTCCCGACCAGGTGGGCGTCTTAACAATAATGACATCTGTCTGTAAGCGACAGCTTGCTTAGATAAATCATCATAAATAATCAAAGCGTGCTTACCATTATCTCTAAAATATTCAGCCATCGAAGTCGCTGCGTAAGGAGCAAGGAATTGCATTGGTGCAGGGTCAGAAGCTGTAGCCGCAACTACGATGGAGTAATCAATTGCTCCACTTTCCTCTAACTTCTTAACGAGCTGTGCTACTGTCGATCTTTTTTGGCCGACCGCAACGTAGACACAGTAAAGTTTCTTGCTGTCATCATCGCCCGCGGCGTCATTATAGGACTTTTGGTTCAAAATTGTGTCCAAAGCCACAGCTGTTTTACCTGTTTGACGGTCGCCAATTATAAGTTCTCGTTGACCTCTGCCAATTGGTATCATCGCGTCTACAGATTTAAGTCCAGTCGCCATCGGCTCATGAACAGATTTACGAGGAATAATACCTGGAGCCTTAACATCCGCCACGCTTCGATCTTTAGATTTTATAGGGCCCTTGCCATCAAGCGGATTTCCCAAACCATCGACGACCCGTCCTAACAATCCGGGACCCACAGGCACATCCACAATCGAGTTTGTTCGCTTGACGACATCACCTTCTTTAATATCTCTATCTGATCCGAAAATCACCACTCCGACATTGTCAGCTTCTAGGTTCAACGCCATACCTTGAATGCCACCAGGAAATTCAACCATTTCCCCAGCCTGAACGTTATCGAGGCCATAGACCCGAGCGATACCATCGCCTACAGACAAGACGCGGCCTACCTCTGCAACTTCGGCTTCTTTTCCAAAGTTTTTGATCTGATCCTTTAAAATTGCAGATATTTCAGATGCTTGGATACTCATTTATCCGACCTCTTTCATTACGTTTTGAAGTGAATTTAATTTTGATTTTATAGTCGTATCAATCATTCTTGATCCAACTTTAACAATCATCCCGCCAATGAGACCTTCATCAACGGTTTCATTGATCCTAACGTCTTTACCAAAATTGGCTTTAAGACTTTTAGCTAGCTTATTTGTTTGACTTTTAGAAAGTGACTGGGCAGTTACAACCTCGGCAGTCACTTCGTTTTTACTGACCGCAATTAAATCATTTAACACTGCCAAAAATGTGGGAAGAACAAACAACCGACGTTTAGACGCCATTAAGGAAAGCGTATTCGTTACGATGCCAGTTAAGCCCATTTTCTGAGCAATTGCAGTGATCGCATTTTCTTGCTCATCTCTAGTGTACATCGGCGATGAAATTAAAATATTGAGATCATCACTGTCTTTTAAGGATTTCATTAACGTCTCAACATTTTTACTTAATGTTTCCAAGTCTCCTTGTTCTTCCGCGAGACCAAATAAGGCGGCTGCGTAGCGTGTAGCTATGCCTTTCGATATAGAGGCTTGTTCGGACACTATCACCCTTCCGATTTATTTAACGTCAACGGACCATCTAGAGTTCTTTGTGCTGCAGTTTACACTAAAACAAGAGATTGTTCCGAGCGGGGTTTAACAGAGCAATTTCGTTCTCGCAACATCAATAATGATATTTATTCAATGCTTTTTTATATATTTCTTAAGGACTTGGCCATCATGCGACCTATAGCCTTACATTTGTATACAAGCAGGATGAAAGAATCACTCAAATTTCGATTCTTTTAGAAGTTCTTTTTTTATTATTTATGTTCAGCACAGGTTGGGGTTTACCCTTGGCAAGACCCTCTAAAACGCCCCTGGGACTTCTTTTACTATCTAAAATCGGCGAACCTTTTGTTACATCCGGTATTTTGGAGGCTTCTAACATGATCAGGCCTCCCACCAAAAAGGGTAGCTTTTGGCCCATCTTTTCTAAAAACGTTGAGAATCTTTGTAGATTTCTCTTTTTAGATGGTAGCATATATAAAGCTGAAAAATGCTTCTCCGGCAAAAACCCATGTAACCTTAGTTGAGTTTCAAGCTGGCCCGAACTGAAGGGCTTTCCTTGACCAAAAGGTGTGTCATCAGAGCGGGACCACAAACCAGCTCTATTTGGAACCATAAACAATGCCCTTCCTCCAGGACCTAGTACTCGATAAGCCTCTGTGAGAAGTGCTGAAATATCACTCGCATGTTCCAAACTATGAGACATGATCAACCTATCTACATGTCCGGTATCAATGGGCCATCTTTTTTCATCAACTAACACAGATACATTTGCCTCTGGGCTTGGCCAGGCCAACACACCCATTTGCGCGGGCATCAAGGCGACAACTCTCCTGGAAGTATCTAAGTGCTTGCGCAAGAAGGGTATGGCAAACCCAAAACCCAATACATTCAATCCATTAGTTTCAGGCCAAATACTTGATAAATTCTTATTAATGGAAGCTCTCGCAGCTCTTCCTAAGGTGCTTCTATAATAAAAATCTCTGATTTCTTTGACATCAAGATGCATGATAATCTAGTTATTTAATATTTAAACAATCGTTGGTTTTTTTATGTCCTTTGAATTAATAACAATACCTTGTCTTTCTGACAATTACGCATTTATTCTATTTAACAACGAAAATCGTTCTGCTCTGCTGGTGGACGCACCCGAGGCAGAACCAATAAACAAAGTAATAAGTCAGAATAACTTAAATTTAGAGAAAATTTTCATAACGCATCATCATTCCGACCACGTTGATGGACTGGCAAAAATTTTAGAAAATCACAAAGCCATAACAATAGGAGCAAAGGCGGACATTCATCGATTGCCAAGGTTGGATCAATATGTGGAAGCTGGAGACAAAATTTCATTCGAAAACCAGACTGGCGACATTTTTGATGTTTCAGGACACACCGTAGGTCACATAGCTCTTTATTTTTCTTCTCAAAATTTTCTGTTTTCAGGCGATAGCCTTATGGCACTGGGTTGTGGGCGATTGTTTGAAGGGACCGCTGAGCAAATGTGGCATAGCCTTTCTCAGTTAATGGATTTACCAGATGCCACACTGATCTGTTCAGGTCATGAATATACGGCCAATAATGCATCTTTTGCTCTAACAATTAATCCCGAAAACCCTGATCTCATAAAAAGAAGTGAAGAAGTCAAATTAGCGCGGACTAAAAATCTTTTTACAGTACCTTCAACACTAGAGTTAGAAAAGAAAACCAATCCTTTCTTGAGACCCTTCGACAAAAATATACGCAAAAACCTCAATATGATTGGATCGACTGACGAAGAAGTATTTAGTAAAATTCGTTCCTTGAAAGACAAATTCTGATCAAATCGCCAAAAAAATGGCATTTTTTGCTGTAAAAAGGTATTTTGCACTTGAAGACTTTAAGTAAAAGGCCACACTTTAAGGTATGAAAGTTGCATAGATTAACGATATAAGTTCCGAATAAGATACAGGAGTAAAGTTGTGCCGTCATTTTCGACAACCCTTGAACAGGCAATTCACAAGGCTTTGAGCCACGCAAATGAACGTGCACACGAGTTCGCTACTTTAGAACATCTCCTATTAGCTTTGCTGGATGAACCCGATGCTCAACAAGTTATGAGAGCCTGCGATGTTGATATTTCTCAGCTAAGACAATCTCTCACCGAATATGTAGAAGATGAACTTTCTACTCTGGTGACAGACGTAGAAGGTTCAGAAGCTGTTCCCACTGCGGCTTTTCAAAGAGTTATTCAGCGAGCGGCGATACATGTTCAATCATCAGGACGAACAGAAGTAACTGGCGCTAATGTACTAGTCGCTATGTTTGCCGAACGAGAGTCCAATGCCGCCTACTTTCTACAAGATCAGAATATGACTCGATATGACGCCGTTAATTTCATAGCCCATGGGGTTGCCAAAAACGCTGATTACGATGAAGCGCGATCAATTTCGGGTTCAGAGCCAAATGAGGATAATCTTGAGAAGACCTCAGATGGAAGCGACGAAGGAAAGAAAGAAAGCGCATTAGAAAAATATTGCGTGGATCTTAATCAGAAAGCTGAAACCGGTGATATCGATCCTTTAATAGGGAGAGACCATGAAGTGGAGCGAAGCATCCAAGTGCTGTGCAGAAGGCGAAAAAACAATCCACTTTTGGTTGGTGACCCTGGCGTAGGGAAAACTGCTATCGCCGAAGGCTTAGCTCGGAAAATTGTTTCTGGAGAAACACCAGAAGTGCTAGCAAATACAACTATTTTCTCACTTGATATGGGAGCGCTCTTGGCAGGAACTCGTTACAGAGGAGATTTTGAAGAACGATTGAAAGCAGTCGTAGCCGAACTTGAAAGCCATGCCGATGCCGTTTTGTTCATCGATGAGATCCATACAGTGATAGGAGCTGGAGCAACTTCCGGCGGTGCTATGGATGCTTCAAATTTGCTGAAGCCGGCACTGCAAGGGGGCAAGTTAAGAACCATGGGGTCCACAACATACAAAGAATTTCGTCAACACTTCGAAAAAGACAGGGCACTCAGTAGACGTTTTCAGAAAATTGACGTTAATGAACCTAATGTTGACGATACAATAAAGATCCTGAGGGGTATCAAAGGGTACTTCGAGGATCATCACAATATTAAGTATACCGCAGATGCTATAAAATCCGCCGTGGAGCTAGCCGCTCGTTACATTACCGATCGTAAATTACCTGATAAAGCCATCGATGTAATTGATGAAGCAGGAGCAGCCCAACACCTGCTATCATCAACAAAGCGACGTAAAACAATAGGCGTAAAAGAAATAGAAGCGGTTGTTGCAAAAATTGCACGAATACCACCCAAGAACGTTACAAAAGATGACGCGATCGTATTAAAAGATTTAGAAGCAAGCTTAAAAAGGGTTGTATTTGGCCAAGATAATGCAATCGAATCTTTGTCATCAGCTATTAAATTAGCCCGGGCAGGTTTGAGAGAACCCGAGAAACCTATTGGGAGCTATCTTTTCGCAGGACCCACTGGAGTAGGTAAAACGGAAGTTGCCAAACAGCTCGCGGACAATTTAGGTGTTGAACTGCTCCGTTTTGACATGTCTGAATATATGGAAAAGCACGCTGTAAGCAGACTAATTGGTGCTCCACCAGGATATGTTGGTTTTGACCAAGGGGGTCAGTTAACTGATGGAGTTGACCAGCATCCACATTGTGTTCTGTTGCTCGATGAAATCGAGAAGGCACATCCTGATGTTTACAATGTTCTTTTGCAAGTTATGGATCATGGAACGTTAACAGATCATAATGGGAGATCAGTAGATTTTCGCAATGTAATCGTCATAATGACATCAAATGCGGGAGCGGCAGAGCAAGCAAAAGCTGCAATCGGATTTGGAAGAGACAGACGAGAGGGAGAAGATACAGCTGCGATCGAACGAACTTTCACTCCTGAATTTAGAAATCGCTTAGATGCTGTCATCAGCTTTAGTCCACTACCAAAAAATACTATTTTGCAGGTAGTCGAAAAGTTTGTTCTTCAACTTGAAGCTCAGTTAATGGATCGCCACGTTGCCATTGAAATGACTACTGAAGCTGCTTCTTGGTTGGCGGATAAGGGCTATGACGATAAAATGGGCGCAAGACCACTATCGCGGGTTATACAGGAGCATATTAAAAAGCCTTTAGCAGAAGAATTGCTTTTTGGAAAATTATCTAAAGGCGGTTTGGTTTTTGTGAGCGTAAAAAATAATAAAATTAAATTAGATCTAAAAGGGCCAGAGAAAAGACGAATTTCTCGTAACAAACCACCACTTCTCACTGCTAGTTAAGAAATTATTTTAACAACAAACACGACTCACTATCTCTCAGTGAGTTTAATTTCAATCCGTCTGTTTTGAGCTCGTGCCTCTGGAGTGTCTGCATTATTAATTGGCTGATATTCACCAAAACCATTTGCGGCAAGTCGTGATCCTGAAAAATTAAGATCTCTTATCATATATTTGACAACCGAGAGGGCTCTCGCTTGACTGAGTTCCCAGTTATCTCTGAATTCTCCTGTTCCTGACAACGGAGTATTGTCAGTATGACCATCTACTCTTATTACCCAGTCTATATTTTCCGGTATATCTTTCATAATAGAACCTAAAATTTCAGTAACGTTAGATATCTCTTTTTTCCCGTCAATACTAAGTTCAGAGCTGCCTGCCGGGAATAATACTTCCGAAGAAAAAATAAACCGGTCACCAACAATTTTGACCCGCTCTTGTCCCATCAAAACAGTTCGTAATCGACCAAAGAATTCAGATTTATAGTTTGCCAGTTCCTCTGCTTGATTTGCTAGTTTGTTATTTTCTTCCTCTAATCGTTTACGCTCATTTTCCTCTAATTTTCGCCGTTTCCGCTCTTCGCTTGCTAAGCTCGCGAGCGCTTGGTTCAATCTAGAGCCAACATTTTTTAACTGTGCTTTGCTCTCTAGTTCCCTTTCCTCTGAGAGAGTGAGAAGCGCATCTAATTCACCAAGTTGCTTCCTAACTTCTGATAATTGTTGATTGAGTAGAGCAGTCTGACGCTCAGCCTTAATTAATTCTTCTTTCGATTTTTTATTGTTATTTGCCTGATTTTCAATTTCTTGCTCAGCTTGGTTCAGTAAAAGCTGTTTTCTTTTTGCCTCTTCTAATTTTGATTTTGCTAACGCATCAGCAGCTAAGCGGGCAACCAATGCGTTTTCTAAATTTTTTCTTAACTCGGCATTATTTTTTTCAATCTCTGATTTTTCTCCTAAAGCGATCACTAACTTATTGTTCAGTGACTGCTTCGTATCACTTAATTCTTGTTTTAAATTTTCTCCTTGGGATAAAGCAGCGGCTAGCGCAAGATTAGATTCATCAAGTTCTGCCAGTATTTGCTTTTCTCCAGCTTCCAATGCTTCTATTGACTGTTTCTTTTGAGTAATTTCGCTATTTGCTACTTCTAGAGCAAACAATGTTTCCTTTAATTTGTTGTCGATTGCAGTCCGTGCGTTATTAGCCGCGGCTAATAATGTCAGCGTATCTTCAGCTTTTTGCCTTTGCGCTTCTAACATCAGCGTCATGGCTGTCAGTTCAGCATCCGCATTTTTTAAACGCTCTCTAAGCTCTTGGGCTACAGCAATTGAAACAAGCCGAGCCTCCTCTTCCTGAGAAAGTTTCTGTTTTAAGTCACTAATCTCACCAATTTTTTCGCTAACCTTCTGTTCAGCTAAACTAAGATCTTGCTCTAGTGCCGCGACCATGCTTTCAAAAACTTCTCTCTGAGCAGCGGCCATTCTAGCAGCCTGAGCAGCTGCATCAATTTCGTTTCTAGCACTTGCCAGGGCTAACTCTAGCCGATCACGGTCATCACTTAAAACTTTACGCTCACTCTGAAGCTCTAAAATTTCCTGCTTGGCTATTTGCTGATCATTTTGCAAGCTTCCAATCTGAAGGGTCAAGTTATCCCGCTGAGACAATAAACCTGCAACCTGGGCCTCGAATTGAGTAATTTTACTGTTTGCATTTTCAATTAATTGTGCCTGTGTTTCTTTTTCTAGGGTGAGAGTTGAAATGAGCGTTGCTTGTCTTTGTAATTCACTTTCAGTGTTAGCCAGATTGTTGGCCAACGTATTTACTTCAAGCCCAAGTTTTTCGGTCTGTTTTTTTTCCAAGCCCAGAGCCTCAGCGATCAAGGCTATTTCGTCCTGCAGATTGTTGAGCTCACTTTCTTGGCCACTTATTGTTTCACGAAGTACAAATTGCACAATCATAAAAATTGTTAAAACAAACATTAAAACAAGCAAAAGACCAGTCATTGCATCCACAAAGCCAGGCCAAATTGATGCTTGAAACCTTTGTCCTGTGCGACGGGAAAGAGCCATTTACTTTTTACCCTTAGCCTTACTATTGGCTTCAGAAATCATACCGGCCAGTGTATTTAATTCTGATCTTATTGCAGTTGTAATTTCCTGACGGCCAGATGCTAAGTCTTCCATAAGATGGAGCATTTGCACGTCAATAGACCTTAATCGCATACGGCTTTCTGCATCGGCTGCATCATTTTTTTCTATATTTGATAAAACTTCAAAAAGTTTTTCTTGACCAATAGCCACACGCTCTAGAGCAGCATTGCTTGGAGCACTTTGTCCAAGCTGCTCGGTTAGACCGTTGAGATTTTCAGCAAGTACTGAGAGCTTTTCATCAACCAAATTTCTGGAGTTTTCTGACTGTGAAAATAAAAGCTGCATTGCTTCCATCTGCTCAGACATCTGATCTAAGACTGAGTTGATTAAGGCCTGATCACTAGTACCTTCCGTCTCACCGGAAGAAAAACCCAGCCGAGTTATAGATGATAGCCACTCTTCTAATTCTCGATAAAATCTGTTTTGCCCATGACTGGCCAATAATTCTAAAAGTCCTACAACCAACGATCCCGCTAAACCCAAAAGCGAGGATGCAAAAGCGACTCCCATGCCATTAAGCTGACCCTCGAGACCATTCATCAGTCTATTGAAAACCTCGACTCCTGTTTCTCCATCCTGCTGAACAAGAGATCTAATTGTCTCAACAAGCGCAGGAACGGTGGTAGCCAACCCATAAAAAGTTCCAAGCAAGCCCAAATATATTAAGACATTTACAATGTAGCGGGTAAATTCTCTCGCTTCTTCAATTCTAGTTGCGACAGAATCTAAAATAGACCGCGTTGATGAAGCAGCTATTTGGGTTTTAGCGCTACGTGACCCTAACAGGGTTGCTAATGGAGCAAGTAACCTTGGCGCTTTTCCCGTTTTATTACCTTTATCTCCAGCAAAACCTTCAAGCCATCGAACTGAAAATATCAACTGCACAACTTGGGCGAAGCAGCTAACTACGCCAATCGCAAATACAAAAAGTATAGCACCATTAAGATATATATTTGACGCGAATACTGGCCAAACGCTTGGTGCTGCGATTACGACACCTAAAGCCGTTAAACCTGCAACTAGTAATAAAGAAATTATTTGTCGGATAGGTTGGGAAAATTGTGAATCAGAATTCAAATTACTTTGACCCATACTTGAAGACCTTTATATTTTATAACCATTATACAGTGTTGTTTACTTTTTCCAATCAATCATCTCTTTGTTCTTTGATAGACAAAACTTTATTGTAAAGCAGTTCTATTTCTGGATCTTCTATACTTAATTCGGTGAGCCTATTTCTGGTACTGTAAAGATAATCATAATTTGACCCACGACCTCCATTTGCAGCAGCAATTATCTTAGCCTGCTCATCTAAGGTCAATTTGCAGTATTGCTCATGGTCTTCGTCAATTACATATACCAACGATTGAACAGATTTACCGTTTTTTAAATTAAGTAATAATTCTTTTTCAAGGTATGCAGATGAAACAAGCTCACGCTCTCTCAAATAATTAATAGTTTCATGTTCTTTCCCTTGTTTCACTTTAAAAGCCAATCCGTTACAAGAACTTTCAACATCAGCACTCAAAGCTAAAACTAAACCAGGATTTTCAACTGTACCGCGGTGATGTATTGACCTCATAGAGAATGATCGCTTGTAGCCTCCCAATTGCGCGATTTCTTTTTTTGAATATTCAAAGCCAGGGTTCCACAACAAAGAGCCATAACCAAAAACCCACATATTATATTTTCCTTATCTTTAAGGTTCAGTGTTAATTGGAAAAGGTAAAATATGGAAGTAAACAACTAAACATGCGACTTATAATTTTTGTAACTGCTCTACTGGCGATTTTATGGTCCAGCTTCTGGTTAATAATGTCAAAAAATTATTTAAATCAGTTGAATGCGTGGATCAATACAGACCAGGCCAGCATGACTGCAAAAGTGAATGAAATTAGGGGGTTTCCCAATCGTTTCGACACGACTATTGCAGATTTAGAAATCAAACAGAGTATTTTTGGACCCTTAAGAATAGACCGCTTAGACGTGATGCGATTAAGTTATGACGGTTCACATTACATTTTTGCGGCAAACAAAATTCAAAATTTATTTGGTAATGAATTAACATTTTCAAAAGGTTTAGCATCAGCGGTGAGTAATCAGGATTTTCTGCCAACAATAAATTTTGAGGCAGAAAACGTTTCGGTTAATGGCGATTTATTTTTTGAACAACTAAATATCAAATTATGGCCTACAAAGGCTTTACATAAGTTAAATTTTTCATTTTATGCTAGAATAGACAGCAAGGTCGATCCCGAGCCAGATTTATCTTTTCAGGGGGAAATAAAATTAAAATCGCCTTTGAAATTCAATGAATCAAAAGCTTTTATCTCAAGCTTAAACACAATCAAAACAGTTTCAGGAAAACTGTTCAATCATGGTAAAGAAGAAATTGACGCTTTTCTCGAACAAACGTCTAATAGTTGGGAAATTACCCTTAAAGCAAAGTCGCAACAAGATATCCCAAAATTAATTAGAGATTTAGACTTTGTAACGGTCGAGATAATACAGTGATAATTAAGGCAAATTTATTTTATTAAAAAAACTTAAGATTTTTCATTGAAAAAATCATAAATTTTTTCTGCCATAGCATTTGAAATCCCATCTACTACCTTTAAGTCAGCCAAACTTGCTCTTTTTACTGCTTTACCTGAACCAAAATGACTTAAAAGTGCTCTTTTTCGTTTTGATCCAATTCCAGAAATTCCATCTAATGGACTCGAAACGATTTGTTTAACCCTCTTGGCTCTATGAGCGCCAATAGCAAATCTATGCGCTTCATCTCGAAGCCTCTGAATAAAATATAAAACTGGATCATTTCTTTTTAGGGCGAACTTTGGAAGACCAGGTCTATAAAACTCTTCTTTTCCCTGATCCCGGTCTAAGCCTTTCGCCACTCCTACAATGCTTACATTAGATATCCCTATTGATTTCATCGTTTCATTAACAGCTGAAATTTGACCTGCACCCCCATCAATCAAAACTAAGTCCGGCCATTTACCTAAGTTACGGTCAGGGTCTTCTTCTACCAGTCTTTTAAAGCGACGGGAAATCACTTCTTTCATCATACCGACATCATCACCAGGCATAAAATTTTCATTCTTTATATTAAATTTTCGATATTCATTCTTCTCCATACCCTCTGGACCAGCTACAATCATTGCACCCACTGCATGGGTCCCTTGTATGTGGGAATTATCATAAACTTCAATTCGAGTTGGCATTTCTTGAAGATTGAAAGTCTCCCCCAACCCTTTCAAAAGTTTCTTTTGAGTAGCACTTTGCTCTAACTTACGGCCTAAACTTTCTCTCGCGTTACGAAGTGCCCCAGAAATAAGTTCAAGTTTTTCTCCACGTTGAGGGATTATAATCTCAACCTTATACCCCGATTTTTTTGTGAGAAAATTTTCTAATAAATCCGAGTTTTCAACATTGTGTGACAAGATTAATTGTTTTGGCACCTCTTTATTGCTATAAAACTGACCTATAAATGCCTCAAGAATTTCTTCATGAGAATTATCTGCATTTATTCTGGGATAAAAATCACTGTTTCCCCAATTTTGATTACCTCTGATAAAAAATACTTGAATACATGCATGTGCTCCATCCATGTAGAGACCTATTACATCGGCCTGATTAACCCCTTTTGGATTAATACCTTGGGATGACTGAATATGAGTTAACGCGCGTATTCTGTCACGAAGGCCAGCCGCTTTCTCAAATTCCATTTTCTCAGAAGCGATTTGCATCTCTTTAGCAAGAGCTTCCTGTATTTCCTTCGTTCGACCATTTAAAAAATTCTGGGCATTTTTCACTGCGCCTGCATAATCTCTTTCTGAGATATTACCCACACAGGGCGCAGAACATCTCCTTATTTGAAACTGGAGGCATGGTCTGGTTCTCGTCTCAAATGTTGCATCACTACAGTCACGCAACATGAAAATACGCTGCAGTTGGTTTAAAGATTTATTTACCGCCGATGCGCTAGCAAAAGGACCATAGTAATCTCCATTTTCACTTTTTGCTCCCCTATGTTTCTTGATTTGGGGAAATGTGTGTCCTCTAGTCACTAAAATATTCGGAAAAGATTTATCGTCACGGAGAAGAACATTATACCGCGGCTTCAGTTGTTTTATTAAATTTTGCTCTAGTAATAACGCCTCAGTTTCAGTTTCCGTCGTCAAAAACATCATATCAGCAGTTTCGGAAATCATACGTGCTATTCGTGCGCTATGCCCAGAATTTCTAGCATAGTTTGAAACTCTTGCTTTTAAGCTGCGAGCTTTGCCAACATATAGAACTCGCGCCTGGTTATCCAACATTCGATAAACCCCTGGTGAGTTGTCCAATTTGTTGACAAAATCTCGTATAATTTCTTGACCGTGTTTAACCAACTACTGTCCCAGTTCTTAATTTTTCATTTTCCAGGCGATTCTCATTCTGCTGCAATTATATTGCACTAAATTCAAGAGAAAAGCTGTCCACGGAATCTGTGGATAAGTCTGAGGGTAAGTTAGCGTAAATCAAGATTTTTCTTTAAATTTGAAGTATTTTGCTGTTTTGCACAAAAAATAGGCACTTTTATAACATACTGTAAATAAACACTATTTTTTTTGATATCTGCCAAATAATTGAAAACATTAGATTTTTATTTTGCTAAAAACAGTAATTCCATCAACGGTGTAAAACTTTATTGCCCTAACACTATTCCACTCCCAAAACATCAGGGGTTTGCCAAGCCAAATGCTGTCCACCATCAACGCAAATTAGTTGACCAGTAACACTTTTAGCATCTAGTAAATATCCAACAGCTGCGACAATTTCAGATGGGTCAGCCCCTCTTTCTAAAACTGTATTTTTTCTCTGCGTTTCAAAGTGTTCCTTTGATTGACGCGCACCTTGTAAAGTGGGACCGGGACCAATCGCATTTACACGAATGTTTGGAGCTAGAGCCTGTGCTGAAGTTTTTGTCAGTGCCCAAAGACCCATTTTCGCGATCGTATAACTCGTAAATTCGGGTGTTAATTTTTTTACGCGCTGATCAATTAAATTAATAATTGAACCTTGTGATAGTGGTTCACCATGCTCATCTCTAATACTGGGTGAAACTTGATTTGCAAAAGATTGAGTAAGAACAAAGGGCGCACGAAGGTTGCTTTCAATATGACGATCCCAACTATCTCGATTTGCAGTCCAAATATTATCGTACTCAAATATGGATGCATTATTAATCAAGCACGATATAGAGCCACCCAATTTATCATTTGCGCGCCCAATTAGATCTTGAACTTCAATTTCTTGTGTCAAATCGGCCTTAATCGAAACGCAATTATTTCCAGTTTTTGATTTAATATATTGAGCCAGTTCGTCGGCACTTTTTTCAGAGGAATGATAGTGAATAGCAACCTCAAAGCCTCGCTCTGCAAGAAATATTGCGATTTCCTTGCCAAGCCTTTTTGCTCCTCCTGTAACTACTGCTCTCATCAAATTACCTATCAACTCAAAATAGAAACCAGATAGCTACCGTATAACATCGTAAAAATAAATCCAGAAAAACGGTTAAATTGGATATTTAAAAATATAAACGGAGTAATAATAAAACTAGCACCCAGCATTACCCAAAAATCAAAACTGATAAAAGTTGGATCAACAGGCACCGGAGAGATCAAAGACGTGATGCCAATTATGGCGAGTAAATTGAATATGTTTGAACCAATCAAGTTTCCTAAAACAACATCAGCTTTCTTTCTCATTACCGCAACAAAAGTAGTGGCTAACTCTGGTAAAGACGTACCTATGGCAACTAATGTAAGGCCTATAATTGCGTCACTTATGCCATAATCATGAGCCAGCAAAGATGCATTTTTTACTAAAATGTCTGCGCCCAAAGGCAGTCCCAATATTCCCAAAAGTAAGAAAAAAATAATTGAAGACCAAGATTTTAGTTTTCCACTTTTATTTTCATAATTTTCTACATTTTTCCTGCCTTGCCTGAAAGAGTCGGCAAGAATAAAAATAAGTAAAGACAGAAGCACAACTCCGTATACCCAAGAAAAGCTTCCACTCATTCCAAGAAAAACAAACAATACAGATGCAAATATCATAAACACAAATGATCTTCTTGTATCGGCGATATCGTTTTGAAGCCGAACCAATAGAATTGGCAAGCCTAATACTAGCAAAATGTTCGCAATGTTGGACCCAACCACATTTCCCATGGCCAAGCCAGGAGCCCCACTTAATGTAGCTTTTATAGCAACTATAAGCTCAGGAGCAGATGTCCCAAACGCAACAATAGTCAGAGAAACAAGTAAAGCTGAAATTCTTAATCGGCTACTAAGCTCGATGGCTCCTCTCACTAAAAAATCACCTGAGATGACTAAAAGTAAAAGACCTAAAAAGGAGAAAAACCACAGCATTATAGAGCCTTATGGCTAGTCACAACCACAAGAGTTACCAATTCGAAGTTGACCACATTTTCTACACCGTGACTTTTTAGATCGCCCTGGCAAAAGTATATGAGCTTTACCAAACATTGCCAAAACTATTATTACGATTAGAAATATGACAACAATTTTTATAATCATTAAAGACCAAACCGAGCAAATGCCGCACGCTCTTCTAAATAAGCCTCAGTCTCATTTATCAGTTTAACACCAAATCGCTGTAAAAAACTCTTTTTTTGGCCATAAAATTTTATGCGGGTTTTTTCACCAAATTTTTCTTTCATGACCGTTTCTAAGTGTCCAATACCGTCAATGAGGCCCAACTCTTTAGCACTTTTTCCTAACCAAATCTCACCCGTAAAAATATTATCATTTTGAATTAGTTTATCACCTCGTGTTTTTTTAACATGCGAAATAAATAAATCATGCATTTCCCCAAGTAATTTTTTTAATCGTTTTATATCTTCAGGCTTTTCTTTTTTAAAAGGATCCAGCATAGATTTCGATTTGCCTGCGGTATAAACTCTTCTTTCAACACCGTATTTATTAATTAACTCTTCAAAGCCAAACCCAGAGGATATAACACCAATTGAGCCAATAATTGACCCAGTATCTGCATAAATTTCATTTGCCGCGCAAGCCAGCCAGTATCCACCCGAAGCAGCCACATCCTCAATAAACGCATAAACTGGCATCTCATTTTCTTCTGCCAAACGTTGTACTCGAGAACTAATAAGAGAAGACTGGACCGGCGATCCACCCGGAGAATTTATTAGTAAAGCTACTGCTTCGTGCTGCCCTTTTTTAAAAGCCTTTTCAAGAATTGGCCCCAAGGTCTGATCACTTAAACCTCCTCGGGCTCCAGAGGATATCACACCAGACATCTTGATTACTGCAACAGAGGGCTTGGAGGGCAAAAAGGGAATTTTAAATTTCATAAGGAACACATAATCTGTGCTTATCAATCAAACAAGAGAACAAATAAACTTTTTGTGCCTACTGCTTTATTCGCCATCCTGTTTTGAAAATCCAAGCCACTATCAAAATACAAACTAAGGTGAACAAACTTATGGCAACTAAACTTGTCAAAATTGGTACATCAGCATTTCCAAAAAATGACCACCTAAACCCTGAAATCAAGTAAACTACAGGATTAAACAAAGTAATTTTTTGCCAAATTGGAGGCAACATCGAAACTGAATAGAACGAACCCCCTAAAAATACCAAAGGTGTCACTACCAATAAAGGAACCAATTGTAATTGTTCAAAATTTCTTGCCCAAATCCCTAGGATAAAACCTAGCAAAGAGAATGATGTGCAGGTCAAAACTAAAAATAAAATCATGGCTATAGGATACATTATTTTTAGTTCTACAAAGATAGCTGCTGTACCTAAAATAACCAAACCTATAAATAGTGCCTTGGTTGCAGCTGCACCTACATATCCCAAAACTATTTCAAAATAATTTATAGGAGCTGACAACAGCTCATAAATAGTTCCGATGAATTTTGGAAAATAAATCCCAAAGCTTCCATTTGAAGTTGCTTGTGTCATTACCGATAACATTATCAAGCCTGGCACAATAAAAGCTCCATAAGTTATCCCTTCTACCTCCTGAATTCGGCTACCTATAGCCGTACCAAAAACCACAAAATAGAGTGAAGTAGATATTACTGGAGAAACAAAACTTTGTAGAAGAGTTCTAAAAAACCTTGCCATTTCGAAGAAATAAATTGCTTTTACTGCTTGGAGGTTCACTGAACATTCTCCCTGACTAAGTTCACAAAAATTTCTTCTAAAGAGGATTGATCCGTTTGTATGTCACGCAGATTTATTCCTGAATTAGATAGATCAGAAAGCAACTTTGTAATCCCCGTTCGCTTTTGTTTAGTATCATAGACATAAGTCAAACTCATTCCATCGTCTGACAATTTAACACTTTTTTTGTCTAACTCTTTGGGTAACTTTTTTAAGCTTTTCTGCAGGTCAATTTTTAACACTTTTTGACCCAGCCTATTCATTAGAGATGCTTTATCCTCAATTAAAAGAAGCTCACCCTTATTTATGATGCCAACTCTGTCAGCTATAGCCTCAGCTTCTTCAATATAATGAGTGGTTAAAATTATGGTTACCCCATCTTTTTTTAAATCGGCGACAACATTCCACATACTTTGACGAAGCTCTACATCTACCCCAGCTGTAGGTTCATCTAAAAACAAAAGTCTAGGTTCGTGACTAAGGGCTTTAGCTATAAGAACTCTTCTTTTCATTCCTCCAGATAATTCCATAATTCGAGAGTCTCGTTTTTCCCAAAGGGATAATTTATCTAAAATTTTTTCTATCAACGCATCGTCTTTTTTCTTACCAAACAAACCACGAGAAAACTTAATCGTATTCATTACTTTTTCGAAGGGTTCTAGAGTGATATCCTGTGGGACTAGCCCAACTAATTTTCTAGCATCACGAAAATTTTTGGATATATCATAGCCGTCAATAGAAACAGAACCACTTGATGGTTTAGTTATTCCACAAATAGTTGATATGAGCGTAGTTTTTCCGGCGCCATTTGGCCCAAGTAGGGCTAAAATTTCACCTCTTTTAACTTGGAGTGAAATTCCTTTTAAAGCTTCAAAACCTGAGACGTAAGTTTTGCTGAGTTCATTTACTTTAAGTAACATTAAATTAATTACCTTTCGGCCGAAATAAATACGTCCTATGCTGATAAACTTTTGGCAAATTAAAATTATTAACTGCTTCGAATAGTATCGATCATTATCTGAACATTATTTGGATCGGCATCTGGCGTAATCCCATGCCCAAGATTAAATATATGCGGACCTCCAGAAAGTGATTTAACTATTTTTTTTGTCTCATCAACAAGCTCAGCCCCCCCAGATACCATATGAGATGATGCTAAGTTACCCTGGACACAGCCATCACCTTGAACATTTCGGGCTATCCAATCTGCAGTTACCGAGTCATCTAATGCAACACAATCTGCTCCAGTTTTTTTTGCAAAACCAATGTATCGTTCACCAGCTTGCCTTGGAAAGGCTATAATAGGAATGCCAGGATGTTTAGATTTAAGTGCTGCGATGATTTTTTTGCATGGTTCAAGTGCATATTTGTCAAAGTCTTTTCCTTTTAGAGAACCCGCCCAACTATCAAATATTTTTATAACTTCTGCTCCAGCATTTATTTGATGAGATAGATATTCTATTGACCCTTTAACTAAAAGATCAATTAGATCATCAAACAAATCTGGATTTCCATTCTTCAAAGCATGTGCAGGTGCCTGGTCAGGAGTTCCACGTCCAGCAACCATATAAGTGGCTACAGTCCAAGGCGCACCGGCAAACCCAATCAAGGTAGTCTCTTTAGGTAATTCCTGTGACAAAATCTTAACCGTTTCATAAACAGGAGCTAAAGTTTCATTTATTTCTTCTGGTTTAAGTAAGTTTTCAAAATCAGCTTGTGTTTTTACTGTCGATAAACGAGGTCCCTCCCCAGTTTCAAACCAAAGATCGCTACCTAGTGCTTGAGGCAGGAGCAAAATATCCGCAAACAATATTGCGGCATCAAAACCATAGCGCCGGATCGGTTGCAGCGTTACTTCTGCGGCCAACTCACTATTGTAACAAAGTGAGAGGAAATCTCCGGCCTTGGCTCTTGTTTCTCGATATTCAGGCAAATAACGCCCGGCTTGTCGCATCATCCAGATTGGGGGTACTTTTTGTTTTTCCCCTGCAAGAGCCTTTAAAATTGATTTTGTCATTGTTATCCTTTTATCATTTATAACTTGTTAGTGTTATTTGTCACAACAATTGTCAATTATAATTGTCACATTCGTTTCACTAAGTTAACATGTATCATCACAACACAGCTTAAAGAAACATGAATGAAAAATAACTTTCCCTCACCAACATCTCCTCTACGCATAGGAACGCGCGGCTCTCCTCTAGCTTTAGCTCAAGCATATGAAACACGAAGACGCTTATCTGAAGCACTTGAAACCCCAGAGGATGCTTTTGAAATAATAGTGATTTCAACTAGTGGCGACCGAATTCTAGATAGGCCATTAAAAGAAGTTGGTGGAAAAGGTTTATTTACCAAGGAAATTGAGCAGGACATGCTCGATAAAAAAATCGATATAGCAGTCCACTCGATGAAAGATATGCCTGTTGAGCAGCCAAAAGGTCTCACTTTAGGATGCTACCTTCCTCGAGAAGATGTACGCGATGCTTTTGTTTCATCAGAATTCAAAAATGTTAGCGACTTACCTAGTGGTTCAAAAGTTGGAACATCTTCATTAAGGCGCAAAGCGCAACTCAAATTTTTTCGACCTGATCTGGATGTGGTGGAATTCAGAGGTAATGTTCAAACCCGTTTAAAAAAATTAGAAGATGGTGTTGCAACTTGTACCTTTTTGGCTATGGCGGGATTAAATCGCCTAGGTTTGGAAAATGTGGCTCAAAGTGCGATAGAACCTGATGAAATGTTGCCTGCGATAGCACAGGGAGCTATTGGTATTGAGTGGCGGGAAGAAGATAAACAAATTACCGACATACTTCAAAAGATTCACCACACAGAGACAGAGCAGCGCTTAAATGTAGAGAGGGCATTTCTGGCAGAATTGGACGGTTCTTGCCAAACACCTATTGCAGGGTTGGCTGTTATTGAAGGCTCTTCGCTAAAATTTACAGGACAAGTTCTGCGTACTGACGGATCAGAGTCCATATCCGAAACCGCACATTGTAATATTGAAGATGGTCCAGATTTAGGTCGGGAAATGGCACGGAATATTTTGGCTAAAGCAGGTCCTAATTTCTTTGATTGGAAAGATTAAGAGTCGTATTCTCTTGGCAATACTTTTCCCGGGTTCATAATTCCCTTTGGATCTATTGCATCTTTAATTTGACGCATGACTTTCAACGCAACACTATCTTTACGCCGCTCCATAGAAGAAAGTTTGGATATACCAATGCCGTGTTCTGCAGAAAAGCTGCCCCCCAAAAGTAGAACAACATTTTCTATCGCTTCCATAATTTTATCTTTATGTTTCTCGTCGTCTAAACTAGGCCAAACGGTGTAATGAACGTTGCCATCACCGAGATGAGACACGATTAAAACATCTGCTTCTGGATCTAGTTCAGGAAGCTTACTTTCCATGATAGTCAAAAACTCAGATATCTTCTCCAGGGGGACAGCTATATCATTATTTATCAGGGGTTTTTTCAAGAGAGATATTTCTGCGGCAGCCTCACGCCGTTCCCACATAATTAATCTTTGCTCTTCATTTTGCGCAATATGGGCATCTAAAATGGAGCCATCAACAAGGTTCTTATTTAAAATTCTTTCTAATTCGCCACTAAGTAAAACTTGACCATCATCTGTAGAGCGCGAAAACAATTCTACAGTTGTTTCTAATTCAATCATAACCAAATGATCATAGTCTTTTTGGAATGGCTTTCTTGATGAGGAAGATAATTCCATATAACCTTGAATGTATCGTTTTGGCATATACTCATAGGCCGCAACAGCTCCCCCTGTTCCTTCCTGCAGCTCATTTAATAAAGCAAGTGCATGATCAAGACTTTTAACGGCAACCATAGCCGTTGCATGAGCTTTAGGCTTTGGAAAAAGTTTTAAAACAGCTTGTGTGATGATTCCTAAAGTACCCTCAGCTCCAATAACCAAATCTCTCAAACAATAACCTGAATTATCTTTATGCAACTCAGACATTAAATTCATGATATCACCGTTAGGCAAAACCATTTCAACCCCCAACACAAGATCCCGAGTGTTACCATACTTCAGCACATTTGAACCCCCAGCATTAGTAGATAAAACACCACCTATCGTTGCTGAGCCACGCGCACCAAATGTAAGAGGAAACATTAAATCATTCTCATTTACAGCCTGATGCAAAGTCGTAAGAATTACCCCAGCCTCAACGAGAGCAATTTTGGAACTTGATCTAATTTCATGAATGTTGTTCATTCGTTCCATAGATATAGAAATGGATTTATCTGAATGAGTACCCCCATTCAAACCAGTGTTGCCGCCCACTGGAACTATACTTACTCCTAGGCGACTAGCTAACCTAACGACTTCCGATACTTGCTGAGTAGTAGATGGCCGGACAACGCACAAAGGTTCGAAACTATATTGGCCTAACCAGTCAGACGAATAACGTTTTTTATCAATTCCCGTTAGTACATGCTGATCACCCAAGATACTTTTGAGTTCTTCAATTAAGGACATAGAAACCACCAAGAAAAAAGCATGAGATATTCACTAAACTTCTCTTAACTTTAAATCAAACAAAGAAAATGGACAGGTTGAAGCTCAATGCCATTTGGCAACTGGAGGTAGACTCATTAAAACAGCGTCAGCATCATGACCAGTGGTTAATCCAAATTTTGTACCACGGTCATAAACTAAATTGTATTCTGCATACAAACCACGATGTTTCAATTGTTGCTCTTTGTCAGAGTCTGAGAAACTATCACTTTTACGCTGCTCGATAAGTGGAAGATATGCTGGTAAAAATGCTTTCCCAATATCTTTAGTTAAATTGAAGTCAGCTTCCCAATCTCCCGTGCAGCGGTCATCCATAAAAATCCCACCCACACCTCTTGCGCGATGCCTATGTGGAATATAAAAATATTCATCTGCCCAAGACTTTAATTCGGAATACAAACCTGACCCATGGGGCTCTACAAATTTCTCCAAAGTGGTGTGAAAATGCTCCGTATCCTCCTCAAACTCTAGACAGGGGTTCAGGTCAGAACCACCTCCAAACCACCAGGCATGAGGGGTCCAAAACATTCTTGTGTTCATGTGAACTGCAGGACACTGGGGGTTTTGCATATGGGCTACTAAACTAATGCCGCTTGCCCAAAACCTAGGATCTTCTTTTATTCCAGGTATATCTTTTCTTGCAGCCATTGCATTTTGTGCTTCTGGGCCTAAGTCCCCATACACAGTAGACACGTTGACACCAACCTTTTCGAAGACCCTGCCATTTCGCATCACACTCATTATACCGCCACCAGCATCACTACCATCATCAGCAGTGCGCTCAGTTTCTTTTACTTCAAAAACGCCTCTTGCTTTATCTGAAAAGGGGCCCTTAACATGACCCTCTTCAACTTGTTCAAATGCACTAACAATTTCATCTCTCAGTGTTTTAAACCACCTGCTAGCCTGCATCTTTTCAGCTTCAAACATTAACACAAAATCTCCTAAAGTCTTAGCTAACCTTGGCTATGAACTTAGAAAGTGTCAATGGAACATCAAAATTACGCAAGACTGCAAAGACTAATGGGCAGCAACAGAAACAGGGTCTATCAAGCTACGTCCACCATCAGCATTTATAACCTGACCAGTAATAAATCCAGCTGCGTTTGATGCTAAAAAATGAACGGCTTCAACAACATCAGAAGCAGGAGCAATTCTACCCGTAGGAGTATGAGACTCGATTTCTTTTCGGAAATCTGGATTTTCCCTCAATTTATCCTGTAAGCTGGCCGACATAACAGATCCAAATGATACAGCGTTAACCCTGATGCGATGTTTTGCAAGCGCTACAGCCATTGAACGCGTCATTTGCTCTAGAGCCGCAGTTGAAACTGAATAAGCTAAAAGTTCCGGTTGAGTTAACCGAGCAGCAATAGAAGACAAATTTATAATTGTTCCGGCGAACTCGTGATCCTGCTCCTCATCTTGTTTTATCATCCGTTTTGCAACCATTTGTGATAATCTCAATGAAGTCATCAAATTTTGCTGTAGTAATTTTTCAACTGTTTCATCATCCATATCCAGCGGATCTGTAGTTGCCATTTGCCGAGAAGCATTTACGAGCACGTCCACTCGATCAAAAGCATCCACTGTTGCAGAAAGAAGATTAGCTAATGTCAACTTCTCTCTTAAATCACCTGCAAAGTATCTAACATTACTATCTTCTGCTGTTTCACCTAGATCTTTTTTAAGTGATTTTTCATCTATGTCAGCACACATAACATTGGCACCATTTTCAGCAAAATGGCGGGCTAGAGCTGCTCCAATTCCATTTGCTGCCCCTGTTACGATAACGGTTTTACCATCAATTGAAAAAGACATTCTTTAATTCCTAAGCTATAATTTTATTGGGTTTTCAGCACAAATTACTTTGAATTTTTTCGATCCAGAAAGTTCAGAAAAAGAGCGAAAATGTCCCTTTATTATGTCCTCATATGGCAGATGTCTATTAGCCACCATCAAAAGACTACCAGATTTTTTTAAATTACGCGAGGCGACTTTTATAAAGTCTGCTCCAAGGCGGGGTAATGCTCTTCCCATATAGTGAAATGGCGGGTTCATTATTATAAAGTCTAGAGGTTTAGGGGCCTCCCATTGAAGCGCGTTACCCCAACAAAATTTTACTCTTTCGTCATTCAGATTGCTTTTGGCTAAAGTTAAAGCTCTCAAATCAGCTTCTATAAAATGTAATTCCCTAATATCCTTTGTTTCTAAAGCTCTGGCAGTTAAATAGCCCCATCCTCCTCCTAAATCAGCGCCAGTTCCAGATAGACCACTAGATATAATGTCTCCCAATAATTTAGAGGCAGGATCTATTTCATCTGAAGAAAAAACTCCAGCTTGCGTTTCAAAGCCACCTCCAATCCTGGACGGAATGTCTTTGTACTCATCTAAATTGATAGGTGTTTTGAACCAAGTAGTTTTACCATGCGCCTTAGAAACAACAGTATCAATTTTCACTTTTTTTTTCAAATCTCGAATTACTGACTCGACTCCAGAAGTTTTATCTCCATCAATTACTATCAAACCTTTTGGAACAGCTTTTGTTGCCAAATAAATAAAATGTCTTGCCAACTTTTTTGATTTTGGAATTGTAACAATTGCTAAGTCAAACTTTTGTTCAGGGATATTTTGAACACACTTGATTCCTGCTGTTTCTAACTGATCCACAACCGGGTAAAAAGTTTGATAGGCAACCAATCTTTCAAAAGCAAAAGATAGACAATAAGAAGGTGCGTCAGGATTAAGAAAAATCGTCAAGTCAGATTTTTGGAATAAGGAACCAAATTTACTTTGTACGAATTTGATACGTTCTAAAGACATAATTAAAACATTTTAATGAACTATGTGGGGCGAGTTTATTCTTTTTCCATTGTACACTGTAAAGGATGCTGATGCTGCCTTGCGCAATCCATTACCTGTGCAACTTTTGTTTCAGCAACCTCATAACTGAATACTCCAACAACAGCTAAACCCTTTTTGTGAACAGTTATCATTATGTCGAATGCCTGCGCATGCGTGAGACCAAAAAATCTTTCCAGTATCATGACTACAAACTCCATAGGAGTGTAATCGTCATTAATTAAAAGAACTTTATAAAGAGGTGGCTTCTTTGTCTTTGGCCGCGTTTTAACCAAAAGTTCTTGGTCTTCTTCACTATCATCTTTTTCAGACATCATTCGTTCGGATAAAACATTCATTACGCTAATCTAGGCTGTTTTTTTCTTAAGGGTATATATAAACACAAATTCAACATAGAAAAGGGACTATTGTTTCACGTCGAAAAACATTAAAAAGTATTCATATATTGTGGTAGCTATCCCAAAAACCACAATATATAGTATTTTTTAAAAAAAATCGTTAAAATTTAATGGTTTATTTGACGAACTTACACCAATACTGTTAAGAATAAACAAAAGGCCCGAAGAGGTCACATGAGGCAGTAAAGGATAATGACTTGAGACGAAGGCAAGTTTCGCCGGCGCGTGTCGGCGCATTATTACTTTCTTTTTTATTTTGCGTAACCGCGCCGATGGTTCTTTTGGCGAACCCAAAGTATGCAGCCATGGTGATGGATGCGCGAAGTGGTGAAATACTACACTCTGAAAATGCTAATAAACGTTTACATCCCGCATCATTAACAAAAATGATGACCTTATACGTTGTATTCCAAGCGGTAGAGAACGGAGAAATATCACTAGATAAGAAAGTTAAAATATCACGGCACGCAGCCTCTGAACCGCCCTCTAAACTTGGATTACGACCAGGTCAAAAAGTAAGATTAAGGTATTTAATTAGAGCTGCTGCTGTAAAGTCAGCTAACGATGCAGCCACGGCGCTGGGCGAGGCAATTGAGGGTTCAGAGGCAGCTTTTGCACGAAGAATGAATAGAACTGCCAAAGCTATGGGCATGAACCGCACTACGTTTAAGAATGCTCATGGCCTTACCGAGTCTGGGCATCTTTCTACCGCAAGAGATATGACGATCTTGGGGCGTCATTTATTTTACGACTTTCCAGACTATTATCATTTGTTTGCTCGAAAGACCGCTTCTGCAGGATCTAAGAAAGTCCGCAATACTAATCGAAGGTTTTTAAGCAATTATCGCGGAGCAGACGGCATAAAAACCGGATATACTCGAGCAGCAGGTTATAATCTCGTCGCATCTGCCAATAGGAATGGTGAACGAATAATCACTACTGTCTTTGGAGGGAGAAGTACAACAACTAGAAATGCTCAAGTAGCCAAACTAATGAACCTTGGTTTTAAGAAAGCACCCAGAAATGTTAAGTTGCAAAAACCAAAACCACCCTCTTACATAGCCATAGCGAAGGCTTACCCAGTCATCAATTTATCCAAAAGCTTGCGCCCTAAAATCCGACCAGAGAATAACACTGATAATAACTTAATTGCTGTTAATGAATTTAAATCTGATATTTTGTCAGCTTTAAAGCTGGCCCAAGCAGAAGATAATTCACCAGAGAACCCATCTGAAGAATATACAAACATTTCTTTCAATTCTTCACCAGAGCCTGCTTACAAGATAGAAACCGTCAAATACCCACGAACAATAAGTCGCCTTACCTCTTCCGGGCAAAGGGACTGGGGTATCGATATTGGCACCTTCCCAAACCGTTTTACTGCAGACAAAATGCTCATAAAAACGGCTTTATCAGAAATGATGTCATTAGAAGGTTCTCTGAGAAAAGTAGTTCAAAACAAAAATGGTTATAGAGCAACTTTTCTTGGTCTTTCTGAAAATAAGGCGGGGCAAGCATGCAAACGTCTAAGGAATAGAAATATAACTTGCGAGATAATTTCGCCAGGTTAACTATTCGCCGCCATCAGAAGTTGACGTGTATAAGCCTCTTTGGGATCATTGAAAATTTGATCTGTAAAACCACTCTCAATAATGTCACCTTGCTTCATTACCAATATACGGTGTGACATAGCACGAATAACCGTGAGGTCATGGCTAATGAATATATAGGCAAGCCCGTACTTTTCTTGAAGTTTTTTCAATAACTGAACAATCTGAAATTGCACTGTTCTATCAAGAGCCGAAGTGGGCTCATCCAATATAATAAGTTTAGGCTTGAGCACCATGGCGCGCGCTATAGCTATTCTTTGTCTTTGACCTCCAGAAAATTCATGCGGGTATCTATGTTTAACCGCTGGATCCAAACCAACTTCTTGCATAACTTCGTCTACTAAAAGTTGGATAGCATCAGAATTTTTTGATTGATGAACTTCTAATCCCTCAGCTATTATTTGCGCACAGGTCATACGTGGAGATAATGACCCAAAAGGATCTTGAAATACAATTTGCATATCGGATCGCATTTTTCTTAACTCTTTTGTTTTTAGTTTTCCGATATTTTTGCCATCAAAATTAATTTTACCTTCAAATTCAATTAATCGCATTAAAGCTAAAGCAACAGTTGATTTTCCTGATCCGCTTTCACCCACTATTCCCAAAGTTTCACTCGTTTTCACATCAAACGTAGCGGCGTTTAAGGCTTTGATGTGACCCACTGTTCGCTTTAAAAAACCACGGTGGATTGGAAACCAAACCTTTGTTTCTTCTGTTTGTAAAATCTTTTTAGAATTTGAGGGCACTGGTTTTGGACCCAGAACTGATACTGCTTTTAAAAGTTTTTTCGTATATTCATGTTTTGGCTTTTCAAAGACATCATTTGTAATTCCTTGCTCAACTATCCTTCCAGCGCTCATTACGCACACTCGATCAGCAATCTTTCTAACTATATTGAGATCATGGGTTATAAAAAGCATCGACATACCAAATTCTTTTTTTAAATCAGACAAAAGATCCAAGATTTGGGCTTGGATTGTTACGTCCAATGCTGTGGTTGGTTCGTCTGCTATTAATATTTTGGGACGGTTTGCAATAGCCATTGCTATCATAACACGCTGCCTTTGACCGCCAGATAGTTGATGCGGGTAAGCGTTCAACCTATACTTTGCATCTCTTATGCCTACCTTTTCAAGAAGAGTTTCGCAATTATCTCGCAATGTTTCTTTGTTTAAACTTTGATGCAATGTTATCGTTTCCGATAACTGTTTCTCAATCGTATGCAGCGGATTAAGTGACGTCATAGGTTCTTGAAAAATGAAACTTAACTTATTTCCTCTAAGCTTTTGCAGGGCCTTTTCATTTTTAGGATCAATTGAATCGCCATCTATGCTTATTTGTCCGCTGACCAAAGCAGCTTTTCCTAATAGAGCAGCCGTACTTAGTGCAGTCACAGATTTTCCAGAACCACTTTCTCCAACCAAAGCGACAGTTTCACCCTTAGTAACTTGAAAAGAGATTTTGTTTACTGCATCGATAATCAATCCATCTTGCAAAAAACGCACAGAAAGATCTTTAACATTGAGAATAGATGTCATTTGAAAGTCTTTCTGGGATCAAATGCATCCCGAACACCTTCAAAAATAAAAACTAACAAAGCTAACATGATCGCAAATGTGAAAAACGCAGTAAAGCCCAGCCAAGGCGCTTGAATATTTTGTTTTGCCTGTAGAGTAAGCTCTCCCAGAGATGGTGCTGAAGAAGGCAAACCAAATCCAAGAAAATCTAAAGCTGCCAGACTTGCAATCGTGCCAGTTACAATGAATGGCAACATAGTCAGGGTCGCTACCATTGCATTTGGTAACATGTGTTTAAACATGATTTTCCAATTTGATACACCTAATGCTTTTGCCGCTCGCACGTATTCTAGATTTCTCGCCCGCAAAAATTCTGCTCGCACTACACCCACTAATCCCATCCAGCCAAATAAAACTGTTAAAAATACCAATAGCCAAAAACTTCGCCCTAGGATCGCAAACATGATAATGATTATATATAAAGACGGTACACCCGACCAAATCTCAATGAAACGTTGGAAAAATAAATCAGTTCTGCCACCAAAATAACCTTGAACAGCACCAGCAATAATACCTATCAAGCTAGACAAACTAGTTACTATAATTGTGAAGACAATTGAGAGCCTAAAACCATAAATTACTCTCGCTAAAACATCCCGCTTTGTGTCATCTGTTCCAAGAATATTTTCACTATTTGGGGGTAACGGCGCAGCTCCCGGTCGATCAACTGGAGTATCATATGAATATGGAATAATTGGCCACACAGAATAACCCCGTATGAATGCATTGTTATCTGGAACAAACGATTTACTCGAAATCGCATTTATAATTTCTTCCGGAGTCTCAAAACAATCTTCCAACCCGCCCGACATTATGAGACATTGAACTTCTGGATCTCTATAAACTGCCTCCGTTTTAAAATCGCCTCCAAAGGCTGTCTCAGGATAAAAATTAGCTATTGGGAAAAAATATTCTCCTCGGTATTTTACAAGGATAGGCTTATCGTTAGCAATTAACTCGGCAAAAAGGGACAAGAGAAAACAAATACTAAAAATGATCAAAGACCAATAAGCACGCTTGTTTGCCCTAAAATTTCGCCACCTGCGCTTATTGAGAGCAGAAACCTGCATCAACCCTCTCTTCCCTCAAAATCAATTCGAGGGTCAATAAAAACATACATCAAGTCAGATAAAATTCCCACTGTGAGCCCAATTAACCCGAATACAAAAAGTGTTCCGAAGATTACTGGATAATCACGAGCAACTGCAGCTTCAAACCCCATACGCCCAAGACCATCTAAAGAAAATATTGTTTCTATAATTAAACTCCCCCCAAAAAATACACCTATAAATACTGCCGGAAATCCTGCTATTACAATTAGCATGGCATTTCTAAAAACATGACCATAAAGGATTTGCTTCTCCTTTAAGCCTTTTGATCTCGCTGTAATCACATATTGTTTTTGTATTTCATCTAAAAAGCTATTTTTTGTAAGTAACGTGAGAGTTGCAAATCCAGAAATAGATGAAGCAAGAACTGGCAAGGTGATATGCCACAAATAGTCTTTCATTTTCCCAAAGATAGAAAGTTGTTCGAAATTTTCGGACGTTAATCCACGTAACGGAAAGATTTGATAGTATGATCCACCCGCAAAAAGAACAAGTAATAAGATTGCAAACAGAAATCCTGGAATAGCGTATGCCAGTATAATTATACCACTGGTCCAAGTATCAAATTCACTACCATCCCTGACAGCCTTTTTAATCCCTAAAGGTATAGAAACGAGGTAAGCTAAGAGAGTTGACCACAGACCCAGAGTAATAGAAACAGGCATTTTTTCTATAACTAAATCAACTACGCTTATCGAACGGAAATAGCTTTCACCAAAATCAAACCTCATATAATCCCAAAGCATGTTGAAAAAGCGCTCAATTGGCGGTTTGTCAAAGCCAAACTCTTTTTCGAGCTCTTTAATAAATTCATCAGGTAATCCCCGGGCTCCTGCATAGGATCCATCATTATTATCGCCAACTTCTCTTCCACCCCCAGAAAAAGCTTCAAAAACGTCACCCTCGCCTTCAATTTGAGCCAAAATTTGTTCTACAGGTCCACCAGGTACAAATTGAACAAGTGCAAAATTAATTATTAGTATTCCCAGAAGTGTTGGAAATACCAGCAAGAGTCGGCGAATAATATATGCGCCCATAAATTACCTTAAAGCTCCAGTACTTTTCAAAAACTCAGCTTTGTCTGAGTTGTACCACCAAAAATCGAGGTAGCCTAAATCAAAAGGAGGAATTTCATCAGGGTGCTCATACATGTCCCAATATGCAACTCTATAAGTGTTGTTAAACCACTGGGGAACCCAAAATCGCAGGGAACGTAAAGCTCGATCTAAGGCTTTGACAGAAGTTTTTAGTTCAGCTTTATTTTCTGCGCTGATGACATGTTCAATTAGTGCATCAATCGCTGGGTTACTTACACCTGCGGAATTAAAGACTGACACGTCTGAGCTTTCAGAGCCAAAATATTGTTTTAAGCCCGAAGACGGTTCAAGTGACATTGGGTGTTGGGTCGTAAGCATATCAAAATCGTAATTTCGTTTTCGATCAGTAAATTGTGCTGAGTCTATTCTCTCATATTTTGCATCAATGCCTGCTGCCCGAAGGTTATCGACATAAGGTAAAACAACTCGATCAAAGGCCGGGCTGCGCTCAATAATTTCAAGGGTAAAGACTTCACCTTCAGAGTTCCTCCGGAGGCCATCATCACCAACTAACCAACCAGCTTCATCGAGTAACTTAGAAGCTAAACGAAGATTTTTCCGATCCAAAGCCCGTAATCCAGATACTGATGCCATTACTGCCTCTTCATCCAAAATACCCTTCGGCAAATCATCAACCAATGGTTTTAACAAGGCTAATTCTCCTTCAGTCGGCAAACCTTCAGCTGCCAACTCAGAATTTTCCCAAAAGGAATTAATTCGAGCATACTGTCCATAAAATAGGGATTCATTTGACCATTCAAAATTATAAAGCAAGCCGATAGCTTCCCGAACTTTAGGGTCAGAAAATTTTGACCTCCTTAGGTTCATAACAAATGCCTGCCCAGAGGCAATTCCTCCGTCTGGAAGCGTTTTTTTGATAACCTTTCCTTCATCTAAAGCTGGAAAATCATAAGCAGTCGCCCAGTTTTTTGATGAGTTTTCTATACGCATCGTATACTCACCTGACTTGAAGCCTTCCAAAGCAGCACTGGTATCAGCAAAATATTCAATTTTTATAGTATCAAAATTTGATCGACCCTTCATCAGAGGAAGCTCATTTCCCCAATAATCTTCGTTTCTTTTATAACTAATTCGCTTATTTACTTCGAACTCGTCCAAAACATATGGTCCAGAACCAATGGCGATTTCCATTCTGCTTTCATCAAGTCTGGCACCCGTCGCGTCAAACCAAGCTTTAGACATAACTGGTAAACCTCCCACTATCGGTATCGCGTCTCTTTTTGATGCGTCAGGTGTAAAAGAGTATTTTATTTTTTTGGGCCCTAGAACTTCTGCCTCTTGTACGATTTGTCCCAAAATCGCCTTATAACTGGCTAGACCCTGTTCCAAAAAAAGCTCAAAAGTATACTTTACGTCATATGCTGTCACTGGAGTGCCGTCTGAAAACTTTGCCTCATCACGTAAGTTGAAAATCACCCATGTTTGATCTTCTGGGTATTCTATAGTTTCCGCGAGCAAACCATAAAGCGAACCTACTTCGTCAGCTGTACCTTCCAAGAGAGATTCGAAAGGTGCCGAAGCTAATGCCCCCGCCCTGCCTTTTCTCGAATAGGGGTTCATTGAGTCAAATGTTCCCATGCTCCAAATAGATATCTCTCCACCCTTTGGAGCATCTTTATTAACATAATTCAGATGAGGAAAATCTTTTGAATAATTTAACTCTCCAAAAAAGTTAAACCCATGTGACTTTGTTGTTTTTCCTTCCGCTAAAACTGATCCAACAAGCAGAAAAAATAGCGTCAATGACAGCAGTGAATTCAACAAAGTCGGCAAAACAACTCTTTTATCGACTTTTGCGTGGACTTTTGATCTGTTGTGCAACTTGATCATTGAAAGGCTCCCTAATTGATCCATACCTAAGTTTTATGGATCAAAGAAGCAGTTTCAAGGGTCTGAAAGCAATTAAACTAATTAAAGATATTCGTTTAATTAGATAATTGTGGTGATTATATTCAATCAAATCAATTAATCGTGGCGAGATAAGCTATTAGATTGGCTCGATCAACTGGCTTTTTTAATCCTGCAAAACCCATTTTTGTCCCAGGTGCATATTTTTTCGGATTCTCTAAAAAACCATCAAGGTTCTCTGGAGACCAAGTTTCGGCCACCGCTACCAGAGCCCCTGAATATCCATAACCCTCTACTGATCCCACAGCACGATCAACAACTGCGTAAAGATGCGGGCCCGTTCCATTGGCTCCATCCTCTAGCTTATGACAAGCTTTGCATTTCCCAAACACTTTGGCACCTTTATCTGCGTCTGCAGCCAAATACAATTCAGCAAACAGAGGTCCCTCGTCTTCCATTTCGTCAACTTCGACCTCGGCTTCAGCAACTTCAATTTCATAACCAGCAGCATGATCGCCTCCATGACCACCACCTACATGATACAATTCTTCAGCTGCCCAATTGCCCAAAAGATAGATTAAGAGAGCTCCACAGAAGCCACCGACCATTTTAGTTGCTGTCATCGTATCCATTAAAATAAACCTTTTGCTCGAATTTGCGCGCTATCTACTCTTTTCCGCTAGGATTATGCAAGGTGTAAGGTATATAAAGGGCAAGAAAATAACTGAAATTTGGACAAAAATGACAAGTAGAATAGCCTTTCAAGGGGCTTTAGGAGCCTACTCTCACGAAGCATGCGTAGCATATAGGCCTGATATGGAGCCTTTTCCCTGCAAAACGTTCGGCGATGTATTGCGTGCAGTGCGTGATAGTGACGCAGAACTTGCTATGTTGCCTGTTGAAAACTCTTCATACGGCAGAGTAGCTGATAGTCATCGGTTACTACCAGAATCAGGTCTACATATAGTTGATGAATGTTTTACTAGAGTTAGAATTTCGTTAATGGCTAATTCTGGCTCCAATTTGCATACGATTAAATCTGTAAGAGCACATTTGGTTTTATTGCCCCAAGCCCAGCAATTTTTGGATAAGCACAATATAAGAGCAGATGCCGCAGCAGATAGTGCTGGTGCGGCTGCAAAACTTGCAATGTCTAAAAAACTAGACGAGGGCGTATTAGCCAGCGAGCTAGCTGCTAAAATTTATGGTCTGGAGATTTTAGCAAAAGACATAGAGGATTATGGACACAATACCACACGTTTTCTCGTAATGTCTCGAGAGCCAAATTTAGCGCGCCGAGGATCAAAAAAATTAATGACTACTTTTGTTTTTCAGGTTCGAAATATACCTGCAGCTTTGTACAAAGCCATGGGAGGCTTTGCTACGAATGGCGTAAACATGACAAAACTCGAAAGTTACATGGTAGGAGGATCTTTTACTGCGACACAATTTTATGCAGATATTGAAGGGCATCCAGATGATGAAAACGTTGCAAGAGCACTGGAAGAACTGAGTTATTTTACCGATAGCTTAAGGATTTTGGGTGTTTATCCCAAAGGTGAAAAAAGAGATTAATTTTGTTCGTTTCAACCAAATTTAATCAATCACTCAAACGATCTGATAGCCATTTCTCTAAAAGAAAATTTGCGATGGAACCCTTCCTTGCAGGAAGTATACTTTGATTAATACCCGCAAAGACGTCTAAAAGGTCAGATTTACTAATCCATTTTGCGTCATCAATTTCGTTGGGATCGATTTCTATTGCTTCAGTAAGGGCAGTGCCGTGACATCCAAACATAAGAGAATTGGGGAATACCCAAGGTTGACTTGCCAAGTAGGTAACTGGACCAACCTTTATGCCACTTTCCTCCATAACCTCTCTTCTTACTGCTCCCTCTATTGTTTCTCCTGGCTCGACAAACCCAGCTAATAAAGAATACATTTTCTCAGGCCAATGAGGAGACCTTCCAAGTAGAACTTTATCACCTTTCGTTATTAACATAATAACGACAGGATCTGTTCTGGGAAAATGGGTTGCCCCACAACCACTACAGTTTTTTTGCCATCCGGAAAGTTTTGTTTGAAGCAAACCTGCACAGGAGGAACAATATTTTTGAGACTTATTCCAATGCAACAAGCCTTTTGCGATTGAACAAAGCTCTGCCTCTCTTTTTGTTAAATTCAGCATGTGGCCTCTAAGTTCACAAAATGCATATTTTTCTTCCAGCAGCGGATGGCGCTGTTGTGTTGGATCAAAAAAAACGTTCGGATCAGGCTGATCATCTTCAGCTGGTTCCCATTTGGAAATATCAAAAGCAATATAGTTTTGGTCATTTTCGCATCCTAAAAATACTTCATCAGCATCTTTACAAAGTGGATGAGGAAACCGAAATTGTGCTAAAGTAGGCTCATTATCTAAGTCCATTAAAATTTTACCACGCCATACAAAAATTATAAAATCTCCTGTTGAAGCCTTTGCTTTTTCAGTTCCACGCACAGCCGCAGCTCGATTAAGTCCAGAACCACCAAAGGTTACATCTTCAGCATTTTTCACAAGCCAGTCTCCAATAATATTTAATAATAGTGATAGATTACTTTTTATTAGAAGCAATGAGGTTACAGTAGAGATCTTGAACAAAACCCCAAAAAGCCATAAAAGAATCGCGAGAGGTTGGTCGGGCAAGCGCCTCGCCAACCCGGTCAGGTCCGGAAGGAAGCAGCCGTAACGAGCACCGTTTGGGTCGCACTTAACCTCTCACCTTTTAATTTACCTTCTTTCTATTGCTGATCTAGCCCACATCTCTTGAGCTTCCGTTTCTACTAAACAGGGCCTTATTGAACGGAGCTTTAGTAAAGCTGTATCCGGCTTTTCTCCAAATTCAATCATAATTCTTAAAGCAAGCATACCGGTCCTTCCGCAACCACCTCGACAATGGATTAAGACCCTGCCTCCACTTTCAATTTGCTGACGCAAATCCTTTGATAGGAACTCCCACTGGAATTCTCTTTTATTATCAACTGTTCCAAAATCTTTGATTGGAAAATGAATTGAAGGAATTTTTTCTTTTTCTAAGCGGAGGAAAAGGTCTTTAGCACCAAGATCCTTCATTTCATTTGTCTCTGTTAACGAAACTATACAGGTCGGCCGCCAGTTAATAATATGTTTAATATCAGCCTCGAAATTGCCACTTAAACCCGGCAGAGGGCTCATGCCTAACAATCCAACGCCAAGCGATATTTCAAATACTTCAAAATTACTCATAAGAATTTTATGTTTCTGACACATTGATGACTGGACGTCTAGCACACAAACACATAGCTTATAACCAGCCTAATTAAGAACATAGACATGACAGCCGAAGAAAACACAAATTACCAAGTTTTAGCCAGAAAGTATCGCCCAGAAACGTTTTCTGACCTCATTGGGCAAGAGGCCATGGTAAGGACACTCAAAAATGCTTTCGAAGCTGATCGGATTGCTCAGGCCTTCATGATGACGGGAATACGAGGTGTTGGGAAAACCACTACTGCTAGAATAATAGCAAAGGGTATGAACTGTATCGGATTAAATGGAGAAACAGGCCCTACAACAAATCCATGTGGTAAATGTGAACACTGCATTGCTATAAGCGAAGGGCGGCATGTCGATGTATTAGAAATGGATGCCGCTAGCAGAACCGGTGTTGATGATATCCGAGAAATAATTGATAGTGTACACTACCGTGCTGCTTCTGCTCGCTTCAAAATCTACATCATAGATGAAGTGCATATGCTATCAAATAATGCATTCAATGCATTATTAAAAACTCTAGAAGAACCACCAGCACACGTGAAATTTATTTTTGCTACAACGGAAATTCGCAAAGTGCCCGTGACAGTGTTATCTCGTTGCCAAAGGTTTGATTTGCGCCGCATTGAACCTGAAGAAATGATTAAGATGCTTCAAAATATAGCAAAACTCGAAAAGGCTAGTATTTCAGATGAAGCACTGGCGCTTATTACACGTGCTTCCGAAGGTTCTGCAAGAGATGCACAATCTTTGTTAGACCAAGCTATTAGTCATGGAGCTGGAGAAACAAGTGTTGATCAGGTTCGTGCAATGTTAGGCTTGGCAGACCGCGGACGCGTTATGGACTTGTTTGAATTCATAATGAAAGGGCAGCCAAAAGAAGCATTAAATGAAATTGGCAGTCAGTACTCAGACGGAGCCAGCCCTATCGCAATCATGAGAGATCTTGCCGAAGTCACACATTGGGTATCGGTAATTAAAATTAACCCTGAAGCCGTAAATGATCCGACAGTATCACCTGATGAAAAAACTAGAGGGCAAGCATTTTCTGAGACTTTACCAATGCGCGTGCTTACAAGAACTTGGCAATTGCTTTTAAAATCCTTGGAAGAAATATCTTCAGCCCCGAACCCAATGATGGCAGCAGAAATGGCTATTATAAGAATAACTCATATATCTGACTCACCAACACCCGAGGAATTAATTAAAAAACTTACCAATACCCAAACTGAAGGCACTGCCACCCAAAAATTAAACCCAACCAATACTGTAAATAGTTCGGGTCAATCAATTTATAAACCTTTTCAAAAATCTGAGATCAATTCTTCAGAAAATAACGGAAATACTGCTCTTGCTATAGATACCGAAACTTTGGCAATTCAGTATCCCACTTTTGAAAGTGTTTTAGAAATAATTCGCAAATTTCGCGATATGAAACTTCTTATAGATGTAGAAAACTCAATTCGCTTAAACAGCTACTTACCTGGGCGAATTGAATTTACACCAACTGAAGATGCTCCAAAAGATTTGGCTCAAAGGCTCGGCAGACTATTACAAAATTGGACTGGATTTCGATGGACAGTTACCGTGGTTAGCGGCTGTTTAGTTAAGACGATTCAAGAACAAAGAAATATAAATGAGACAAACTTAAAGAATGAGGCGGAAATGCATCCATTCGTAAAAACAGTTTTTGAAAACTTTCCAAAAGCATCTATAACGGAAATTAAATCACAAGCACAAATAATTGCAGAAGCAGAAGAAACCAGTTTACCTGAAATTGAAGGTGAGTGGGATCCTTTTGAGGAATAAACTAGGAGATAAAAAATGTTTAAAGGCTTAGGCGGGTTAGGCGATATGGGAAAAATGATGAAAGCTGCCCAAGAAATGCAAGGGAAAATGGCCCAAATGCAAGAAGAGATGGTAAATATTATGGTAGAGGGTCAAGCTGGTGCAGGAATGGTCAAAGCTACTTGCTCTGCAAAAGGTGATTTAAAAGCGCTAAATATTGATCCTTCAATTTTTAATAGTGATGATAAAGAAGTTGTCGAAGACTTAATCGTGGCAGCAATCAAAGATGCGCAAGAAAAGGCCAGCGAAAAAGCAAAGGAAGAAATGGGAAAACTCACTGAAGGTTTAGGGTTACCTCCCGGCATGAAACTCCCATTCTAAAAGATGAGTAACAACAGAGAACTTGATGTTTTAATCGAGCTCATGGCGAAACTTCCTGGGCTCGGACCTAGATCGGCTCGCCGCGCCGTTTTACATTTAATTAGAAAACGAAACTCTTTATTGCTGCCATTAGCAGATATGCTTTCAAATCTATCAGAAACGGCCAAAGAATGTTTAAATTGCGGAAATATTACGACTACCGATTTATGTGAAATATGTAGTGATCAAAAGAGAGGTAATGGTGAGCTGTGTATCGTTGAAGATGTTTCAGATCTATGGGCAATGGAGCGAGCAAACATTTTCAAAGGTCGGTATCATGTTTTAGGCGGCACTTTGTCAGCTCTTGATGCTGTTGGACCCGAGGAACTGCGTATACCAAAATTAGTAAATCGTATTCTCGCCGAAAATGTAAGCGAAGTAATTTTAGCTCTAAATGCTACTATTGAAGGGCAGACGACAGCACATTACATATCCGAGCAATTGGAGACTTCTGTAAAAGTAACTTCTTTAGCTCAAGGTGTCCCAATTGGAGGAGAATTGGACTATCTTGATGAAGGCACAATAACGGCTGCATTAAATGCTCGAAGACAAATCTGAATAAAAACTTTTTTTACTCTTTATCAGATTTATCATCATCTTCCGGAAGATTAAAAAAACTGTCAGCATCTGAAAAATCATCAGTTTTTTCTTCGGACTTCTGAGGTTCATTTTCTGTTAAACTAAATGCTTCTAGCCCTTCCATGCTTGACGGTATTTTAGGCTCTGTTGGCATTTCTAATGACTGTTCCGTACTTACCAATTTACGTCTTTCATCATCAGACATAATCGCACCTTCAGTTGCCTTCTTGGCAGCTGCTTTTTGAACAGCCGTATCTAACTCTGACTGTTTACAAAGACCCAGCGCGACAGGATCGATGGGCTGAATATTAGAAATATTCCAGTGGGTACGCTCCCTGATAGATTGAATAGTCGGCTTTGTCGTACCTACTAACTTAGAAATTTGGCCGTCAGTCAATTCAGGATGAAATTTTACCAGCCAGTAAATTGAAGCTGGCCTATCCTGGCGTTTGGATAATGGAGTATATCGAGGGCCACGCCTTTTCTCTTCACCCAAAGCCGCAGGGTTATACTTTAAGGTTAATTTATAAAGTGGATCGGCTTCAGCTTTTTTAATTTCATCAGCATCTAATTGACTATTCGTAATAGGATCAAAACCCTTTACGCCAGTTGCTACGTCTCCGTCGGCTATACCCTGAACTTCTAATTCATGCATTCCAACAAAATCTGCAATTTGTTTAAATGTGAGCATAGTATTGTCAACTAGCCAAACTGCCGTCGCTCTTGCCATAATAGGTTTCGCCATCTTTTTCTCCTTCATATAACCCGTAATCACCTGACTGCAGGCGCCCAACCTAAAGGAATTCTCCGATAAAAGGGAAAGTGAGATCGCTATAACGATTTTTTTTAAAAAGTGAAGACCTATTAAGAATTTTATTATTCAGCTTTATTTTTTTGGGTTGAACCAAAAATCATATTTCAAACCAATTAAGTAAAAAATATGGTGAGTATAAATGCAGTTTAAAAAGCACGTTTTCAGTTGAAAAAAAATTGTGACGAAATATTTTAACAATATTAGTAAAAAATTAGCATTTTTGTTGCGCTGCGGTTGCGAAGTGCCTAAAAGGTAAAAATTAAGGAGACTCGTTTCATGGCTCATGATGGACAATACGACCTAATGATCGAAACGCCAGTAATGAAAGATATACTGGCGTTGACGCAGCAAGCGGTTAAGCCACTAGAAACATTAAACACCAAAGCCATTAATAACCTCCGCGAGTTAGTAACCTTAGACAACAAAGTTTCTTCTTCTTTGATCGAAACCCACCAATCGGCTGCTCACGGAGTTGCATGGCTTGCCACCTACACAGAATCTATCCGCCAAATGGTGAAGTGGGGTGAAAAAGTTTCCGAGCAAAATAAATTTGGACAGACAGAACAGCTTTTATTGCAAATTGCAGTCAGCGAGTACCTGGGACAAATTCTTGGCGGTATTATGATGAGCCAAGGTGAAATTTTTAGGCTCAACGATATCGGCTTGACCACTTTAGACTTGTCAGAATTTCAAACTCAAGCCGTTAAAGATCTTATCCAAAATGGCAACAATCAACACGCTCGAGCACTCTTAGTTGATATAATGTTAGACCAATCTGCTAATATTACAGTTGGTGACAGCGGTTTAGACGAAGACCTGGAAATGATAAGAGAACAATTTAGAAGGTTTTCTATAGACCGAATTGAACCGCATGCCCACGAATGGCATTTAAAAGACGAATTGATCCCGCTCGAAGTAATCTCAGAATTGGCAGAATTAGGTGTTTTTGGGCTAACTATTCCCGAAGAGTACGGCGGACTTGGGTTGAGCAAAGCTTCAATGGCAGTAGTTTCAGAAGAATTATCGAGGGGATACATAGGCGTTGGGTCTTTAGGAACCAGAACGGAAATTGCAGCTGAGCTAATTCTATGCGGCGGGACAGAAGATCAAAAAAATCATTGGCTACCTGGCCTAGCTAGCGGTGAGATATTGCCAACTGCCGTATTTACAGAACCAAATACTGGTTCAGACCTAGGCGCACTTCGGACAAGAGCCATTCAATCTGAAAACGGCGACTACCATATCACTGGCAACAAGACTTGGATCACACATGCTGCTCGCACTCATGTTATGACCCTACTAGCTCGTACGGATCCTGATTCTGTTGATCATCGCGGCTTGTCTATGTTTTTGGCCGAAAAACAACCCGGAACAGACGAAAACCCATTTCCAAACAAAGAAATATCCGGCGGTGAAATAGAGGTCTTAGGTTACCGAGGTATGAAAGAATATGAAATGGCCTTTGACAAATTTAAAGTGGCTAAATCTAACCTTTTGGGGGGTCAAGAAGGCAAAGGTTTCAAACAACTGATGCAAACCTTTGAGAGCGCTAGAATTCAAACTGCGGCAAGAGCCGTGGGTGTTGCACAAGCTGCGTTAGATGAATCCTTTAAGTATGCTAAGGACAGAAAACAATTTGGAAAATCACTAATCAACTTTCCTAGGGTCATTAATAAATTAGCCATGATGGCTGTAGAAATAATGATAGCTCGACAGCTAACATACTTCAGTGCTTATGAAAAAGACAACGAACGTCGATGTGATTTAGAAGCTGGTATGGCAAAGCTGCTGGGTGCAAGGGTTGCTTGGGCTGCGGCCGACAACGGGCTTCAGATACATGGTGGGAATGGTTTTGCCTTAGAGTACAAAATTAGTCGTATTCTTTGTGACGCCAGAATTTTGAATATTTTTGAAGGTGCTGCAGAAATACAAGCCCAAGTTATAGCACGTAGACTACTTGATACTGAAAACAAATAGATTGAAATCTACGGCAACCCAAAAGCTATAAACACACGGCCGGCAAAAACTCTGCTGGTAAATTATCTCTATCTAACAGTAAAAATTCTGACAATACTTTACCCATTTGGGGTGCCATACCTAGCCCAATTTTGAAACCACCATTCATTATGAATTCATTTGGGAAAAGCGGATGCTTACCCAATATTGGAGCCCTTGATTTTGTGCGTGGTCGTACATTTGCCCATGTAAATATTGGATCTTTTCCTTTTAATTCTGGTAAGATTTTAGAAGCCTTTAAAATTAAATTCTCTAAATTATTGTCTGTGGTCCCAACCTCTTCATAATTACGTTCAGAAGTCGAGCCAACGGCTATTGTTCCATCTGAATGTGGGATAAAATGAAGAGTCTCCGCAAAAAGCTGCACAGACTTTGGCTTTTTTAATTTAAATAATGCCGCTTGACCTTTGACTCCATTTCCAAAATCTTTTTCTAATTGATGTGATATTCTATCGAGGTCATGAACACCCGTTGCCCAAATAACTTTACCTTGATTTTTGCCGTTTGTTACCACCTCACAGCCTTTTTTTCTCAAGGCTTCCGCCAAAGAAAGACAAGCCAACCTAGGATGGATTAAGGCAGAAAGATTATCAAAAACCCAAAGACCTGTCGGTGAGGATAGTTGCCATTCTTTACTACTAGATATGACCTCCCAACTTGCAAAATTTTTCCACAGATCTTTTGCACTCTCTTTCCGCCTTCGAGCTAATGTAACACCGGCGTCATCCATCAAAGGTTGTAATCTGCCAGACCTTCTGTATCCACTGTTCAATCCAGAAACTTCATCTACAGCTTGCCAGAAATGTTGACTGTAAAGTAAGCTTTCCAGCTGAAATTGCTTCTTAGTATTCCAGTTTTCTGGCACATGAGGCGCGAGGGCTCCAACGATGCCGCCGCTGGCTCCGTTTGCCACGCCATTTGGGTCAATCACTCGCACTGAAGCACCTAGATTGAGACAATGCCAAGCAAGTGTCAGGCCCATAATCCCAGCGCCTCTTATTGTAATGTCTATCATTCGCTCTTTTCACCTGATAATAACCGAGCGATAGAGGTGACAAAAGAAAAGTGCAAGCCTTTGAAAAACTATAACAACCCAAAACTTTTATGGCGAGATGATCGAATACCAATTGCCCAGAAATTTGATGACCCTTACTTTTCACTAGATAATGGTCTTGAAGAAGTTCGTCATGTTTTTTTGAATGGCAACAAACTTTCCAATCGGCTGAATAACGGATTTAAAATTGCTGAATTGGGATTTGGAACTGGACTAAACTTTTTGTCAACACTCTGGCTATGGCGACTAAAAAAACAAAAAGGGAAAATTTTTTATACCTCTTTTGAAGCCTTCCCATTACAACCAATAGAAATGCTCAAAGCACAAAATGAATTTCCTGAATTAAGTGATTTAAAGGACGAATTTTATTCCCTATGGAGCACACTACTGGAAAAAGGAGAGCTTTCAGGAAATGACTATAATTTACGGCTCATACTCGGCGATGCACGGCGTACCATCAAACAATTTGATACACTGGTAGATTGTTGGTTTTTAGATGGTTTTTCTCCGGCTAAAAATCCAGAACTCTGGGAAGAAGATTTACTAAAAAATGTTTATAGATGCACAGTTAATGGAGGTACATTATCAACTTATTCTGCAGCAGGTTATGTGCGCAGAAACTTAAGTTTAGCAGGATTTCAAGTTGAACGAATTTCTGGGTTTGGACGCAAGCGCCATATGACGATAGCACTTAAAAATGATGAAAAGTAATCCAAAACTAGGAATATCTCTAATGGTTGCAACGATGCTAATTTTTGCTATCCAAGATGGTATATCTCAATATCTAGCACGTGAATATAATGTCTTTTTTATTGTTATGATTAGATATTGGTTCTTTGCGATATTCGTATTTGTATTATGCTCAAAACAACCTGGTGGGCTTCGTACAGTAGTATCAACCAGACAACCATTTTTGCAAATTTTTCGCGGAGCATTACTTGCTTTTGAAGTTATCGTAATGATTACAAGTTTTACTTTACTAGGTTTAATCGAAAGCCATGCAGTTTTTTCAATTTACCCTCTTCTTGTAGCTGCCCTGTCCGGTCCCGTTTTAAAAGAGTATGTGGGATGGAAACGTTGGACTGCCATTTTTATTGGTTTTGTGGGTGTCATGATCATATTAAAACCATCCAATACGGTATTTTCTTTACAGGCTATAATTCCTCTGGTTGCAGCTCTCATGTTTGCTTTATATAGTCTGCTGACCAGGTATGCAGCTCGCCAAGACACCACCATGACGTCATTTTTTTGGACTGGAATAATTGGTGCAATTGTCATGTCCATCATAGGAAGCAATTATTGGGTTAATTTATCGCCTACAGATTGGTGTTGGCTGTTAGTATTATGTATTATTGCCTGTTTAGCGCACTATCTGCTTATAAAATGTTATGAGGTTTCAGAAGCAAGTTTCCTCCAACCTTTTGCTTATCTGCAGCTTCTTTTCGCTACAATTATCGGGCTCTTTATTTTTAGCGAAAAGTTGGAAATTCATGTTGTAATAGGAGCGTTGATTGTTGTCTTCGCTGGCTTATTCGCTCTTTGGCGCGAGCGGCAAAAAAGTTGAACCTTTAAGATAAAGATAAAATGAATCCGGGGACTTTTTATTAAGCCTTACTGCGTAGTTTGGAAGACTTTCCGCGACTCGCATCACATAATTACGGGTTTCTTCAAAAGGAATACTCTCAACCCAATTGACCAAGTCGACTTTTGGATTGCGCGGATCACCCAGAAGCTCAATCCAACGATCAGCACGCGATGGCCCTGCGTTATATGCAGCTGCAATTAGAATTGGATTTCCTTCATACCTTTCAGAAAGCTCTTCCAGATACGCTATTCCAATCCTAGCATTATAATGCCAATCTGATAACATTCGTTCAGATGAATATCGCAGACCAAGCCTTTTTGCGACTTCTCTCGCTGTCTTTGGCATAACCTGCATCATACCAAGAGCCCCAACAGGTGATTCAACTTTTGGATAAAATTCACTCTCTCTACGCGCTATAGCTAAAGCCATTTCAGGAGGAATTCTTTGTGGCATTTCAACCAATGGGTGGATGGCAAAATAGGGCCTTGGGAAAACCCTACTTTGACTTGCCGCTCTCTTTGCAACCATAACAAGCTCGTGTGGCTTCTTACTCTCTTCTAAAAAATTAACTAATCTTAATACATCGTGGTCAGACAAAGTTTCAGTTAAATGGGTAAGAAAGCGCTCTGCTAACACTTCCTGATTAGCAGAAAATAATAACGTTGCAGCTTTAAAAACGGAGCTTGTTAAGAAACTGGCTTCTTTCCAGGATGAAACATTAGGTGTGTTCAGCACTGTCTTATCAGCTGTTAGACCCACTTTTTCTGCTGCTAGCAAACCGTAGTAAGTTTCCCAACGATCAGCTCCTATTTGATAGATTTGTTTTGCAGTATCCATTTTGCCTTGCTGTTCATAAGTTCTTCCAAGCCAATAAAAACCTCGTCCTAAGGAAATTGGGGCATCTACCGACAATAAAAAGTTTTTGAAATGTTTAAGCGCTAGCTCAGTATTTTTTAACTTCTCTAATGCTAGATACCCAGAAAGCCACTCAAGAACTGCATAAGTATCCCCTGTTTCAAGATAATGTTTAGATGATATTTCATAAGCCCGCGCATATTCTTCATCAAACATCAGATCACGTGCTAACGCTTCTCTTCTGAAAGCCCATTTTGATGGTTGAGATAGATGGGTTGCGGACGTGCTATAATTTTCTAAAACTTGCAAAGCTGAATCACGCAGATTATTTCTTATGCGCCATTCAAAACGCGCATACATAACAACAGGGTGTTTTTGCCATTTTGGAGGTAGAGATTTAATCTTTGCCGACACATTTTTTTTATTTGTATGGAGGGAAAAAACAGTATCGGCCACTGCCTTCTGAGTGTCATCCAAAAGGAAAGACATAGAATTCAAAGAAGCTTTATCTTTTTCCCATAAGAGAAACTCAAAACGATTATTTTTTAATGGAAGCAAATTTGTTCGAAAGTTTTCAAAAATATCACGAGTAGTGCTCTTATCCATACTTTGATCGGCCCAGGCTGATTGAGCGACAAGCCCTGCTTTAACTTTTTGTCCATTTCGCTTTAAAGCTTTTGCATAGATTAGACTTCCCAACCCTGTTTGAGGTTTTATCGTGTCAAAAAAGGCCAAGATTTGCTTGTCCGGAGCATTTAAAAAGGTTTTTTCAGATCGTTTCCTAAGGTAGGGTAGGCCCGGCCAATCTGAGTTGCTTTCCAAAAAATTCAAAGCTTGATCTGGCTTGCCTAAACCTTCTCTTAAATAGTGCCATAAAATAAGTGAATGGCCCAAATTTCCATCTTTTTTAGCAAGCAAAAAAGCTCTATCCCATTCTTCCTTTTCCATGGCAGTAAAGGCCAGCTCTAAAGGTCTTATTGGCGCTTGAGCATCTGCGATGTTGTAAAACAAAAAAAGAAATAACGTGATATATCGCAACTTTGCTTGCATTTTTGATCCAGAACCTCAATACGGTATTTTGAGTGTACCGTGCATTTTAAGTTAAGCAACGTTGCTTTTAGGAATTTCTTGATTTGTACATTAAGCAAGAGGAGTGTTTCATGTTTAAAGGATCATTACCAGCAATGGTCACACCGTTTGACAACGGCGAAGTGGATGTGAAAGGGCTAAAAAACCTTGTAAATTGGCATATTGAGCAGGGAAGTCATGGACTTGTACCTGTCGGCACAACTGGTGAGAGCCCAACTTTAACACATGCAGAACATGAACAAGTTGTCAGCGAAGTAATTAATGAGGCTGCAGGTAGAGTACCTGTTATAGCCGGTGCTGGCTCCAACAATACTGCCGAAGCAATTCGTTTTGTAGAGCACGCTAAAAATGTGGGAGCAAACGCAGCTTTGGTGGTTACTCCTTACTACAACAAACCAACACAGGCGGGTCTGATAGCGCATTTCACTGAATTGGCAAAGATTGGACTTCCAATAATCATATATAATATTCCAGGTCGTTCGGTCGTGGATATGTCCCCAGAAACAATGGGTGAGTTAGCGAAATTGGATGAAATTGTTGGTGTAAAAGATGCAACCGGAGATTTAGCCAGAGTTTGTGATCAACGTCTTAGCTGTGGTGATGACTTTATACAGCTTTCAGGAGAAGACGCGACCGCTCACGGTTTCAATGCCCAAGGAGGCGTTGGTTGCATTTCTGTTACAGCTAATGTCGCGCCAGGACTATGTTCGAAAATGCAGGAAGCGACCCTCAAAGGGGATTACTCCTTGGCTCTTGAGCTTCAAGATAAATTAATGCCTTTGCATAAAGCTATATTTACAGAACCCGGTCTAGTTGGTGCAAAGTACGCTATGAGTAAGTTAGGGTTATGTAAAGACGAGGTGCGCCTTCCGCTTACTCCTCTTTCTGAGCCAACCAAAGAGAAAATTCATTCAGCACTTAAGCACGCAGATCTAATTTAATCAGCTTTGAGCAAGGCAATTTATTTATTTTAACTTGATTTTAAATGTAAAGACCGCAAATCTTTTACTATGAATAAACTGACTCCTTTTCCTGCCCGAAAGTCTCTTGAAGTCGTTTCATTTAATCGTAAAGAGCTTGCGGTAATCTTATCTATTTATGGCAAAATGGTTGCTGCTGGTGAATGGCGAGATTATGGTATTTCAGCGCTTCACGACGTTGCCGTGTTTTCAATTTTTCGCAGAACAGCAGAAAACCCACTCTATCGAATAGAAAAACGCCCAAAGTTACGAAATAAGCAAGGTGAATACGCCGTAATAGGAATGGATGGCCAGATTCTAAAAAGAGGGCAGGATTTAAAAAAAGTAATACGTATTTTAGAACGAAAGCTCATCAGAGCTGTCGTTTAAAATCGCAAACAAATTGCGTAATTAAAACTTTTTTTGGAAATTACATAACTCTACTAGACAAAGAACAAAACAAGAACATATTTATTTGTATGTTTGCTGAATTGTCAATAATATCAAACTTTACATTTTTAACAGGTGCTTCACATCCTGAAGAGTACATGATGCGGGCTTCACTGCTTGGTCTACCGGCTATTGCTATAACTGATGTTAATTCAGTTACAGGAATTGTAAGAGCACACAGTGCAGCACGCGACATAAAGCGCTTGGTAAAAGATCGTGAAAGTAAAGATTTAATAGGACCTCCCCGACCCCAAAATATTAAGAAACCTCCCTCATTAAGTCTAAATACAATACCGAGATTGGTACCTGGCTCAAAATTACAATTAATAGACGGGTTTGAAGTAACGGTGCTTCCTAAGTCACGCAAGGGATGGGGTACATTATGTCGTTGTCTGTCTAAAGGTAGGCTGCGCAACAACAAAGGTTTATGTGATTTAGTTATAAGTGAAATCATTGAGGAGTTGGATGAAGTAGTACTTCTTATTCATGCACCAGAAGCCCCATGGAACCCAGAGAATTCAAAACTTTGGTTAGAAAATAGCACTCGCCTTAAGAGCAAATTTAAACAAGGTGTCTACGTAGTATTAACACCAGAATATGATGGAATTGACCCTAAAAGGTTCGAGCACATCATGAAACTGTCTCAAATTATTAGATGTGATCTGATTGCTAGTGCACATCCAATTATGCACCATAGCAAGCGCCGGAAATTAGCAGATGTTCTAACGGCAATTCGCTTAGGTAAAAGTATAGATCAGTTAGGGAAAGATGCACTGCCAAATGCTGAAAAACGTCTTCGTTCATACACTGAAATACTTCAAATTTTTTCTTTATACCCAGAAGCAGTAAATAATACGGTTCGTATTTTAGATGAATTACAGTTTTCACTAGATGAATTAAGGTATGAATACCCTTTGGAAATAAATAATGGGGAAACGCCTCAAAAGCGTTTAAAAAGGTTAGCGATTGAAGGGCTCAATTGGCGATATCCTTCGGGAGCGTCAAAAAAAGTCCAAGCCATGCTAGATCACGAATTAAACCTTATAGGAAAATTAAAATATGAGCCTTATTTCCTAACAGTTCATGATATTGTTAGTTTTGCACGGAGCCGTAATATTTTATGCCAGGGCAGAGGTTCTGCAGCAAACTCAGTTGTTTGCTATTGCCTTGGCGTTACATCAGTCAGTCCCGAAATTGGAACAATGGTTTTTGAGAGATTTGTCTCTGAAGCACGTGACGAACCACCTGATATTGATGTTGATTTTGAGCATGAACGTAGAGAGGAAGTTATACAGTATATTTATAATCGCTATGGCAGACATCGCGCGGGCCTTTGTTCAACAGTAATTCACTACAGAGGAAAACGCGCTATCCGCGAAGTTGGTACTGCAATGGGCCTTAGTAAAGATACTGTCAGCGCCTTGTCTTCTCAGCTATGGGGGTTTTTCAGTACAAAAAAGTTAGAGGAAAAACGTATACGTGAGATTGGTCTGAATCCATCAGATAGGCATCTAAACCTTACACTTAAAATTATTGATGAAATTATTGGTTTCCCAAGACATTTGAGTCAGCACGTTGGAGGTTTTGTAATAACTGAAGGGCGTCTGGACGAATTAGTACCAATTGAAAATGCCTCAATGGAAGACCGAACTGTTATAGCTTGGGATAAAGATGATATTGATGCTCTTGGCATATTAAAAGTTGACGTCCTTTCATTAGGCATGCTGACCTGTATCAGAAAAAGCTTCGACATGATTAAACAGCATTTTGGTGATAATTATACCTTAGCAAATCTACCTGCCGAAGATCCGAAAGTTTATGATATGCTATGCCGCGCCGACAGCATTGGTGTTTTTCAAGTAGAGAGCCGTGCGCAAATGAATTTTTTACCTAGAATGAAGCCTCGGTGCTTTTATGACCTTGTTATTCAGGTTGCAATTGTACGACCAGGACCAATTCAAGGTGATATGGTACATCCTTACATTCGCCGCAGAAATGGTGAGGAAGTTGTCAATTTCCCCTCAGACAAGCTTGGAGAAGTATTAGGAAAAACTCTTGGCGTTCCTCTTTTCCAAGAGCAAGCAATGCAAATTGCAATTATAGGCGCTAATTTCAGCCCTGATGAAGCTGACCGATTAAGAAGAGCTCTGGCCACTTTCAAAAAACATGGAAATGTCAGCGAGTTCTTAAACCGATTTATTAATGGAATGCTCAAAAATGGATATGATGAAGACTTTGCAAAACGGTGTTTTTCACAAATTGAAGGTTTTGGTTCATACGGCTTTCCTGAAAGTCATGCTGCTAGCTTTGCACTATTGGTCTATGCAAGCGCTTGGGTTAAATTTCATTATCCACAAATATTTGCATGCGCCCTACTCAATTCTCAACCTATGGGTTTTTACGCACCCGCACAAATTATCAGAGATGCAAAAGAACATAATGTAACTGTAAATCCCGTATGCATAAATCATAGTTTTTGGGATAATACACTTGAACCTGATGGGATCGGTGGTCATGCTGTTCGTCTTGGCTTTAGACAAATCAAAGGAATGAAGGAAGAGGATGCAATCTGGATCAATACAACCCGCGGAAATGGATATTCTTCTGTTCATGATGTTTGGCGCCGTGCAGGAATATCGCCAAACTTATTAGCACACCTTGCAGAAGCGGATGTTTTTTTAGCTCTTGGGTATTCTCGCCGCAAAGCTCTGTGGGAGGCAAAAGCTATAAAGTCTCATAAACCCCTTCCCTTATTTACAGATGACCTTGGTGACGAATTTATAAACGAACCTAGTCCTAATTTACCAGTTATGACAACCGGTGAGGAAGTCATTGAAGATTATGCTGCACTTCGGTTCAGTCTGCGTGCACACCCTGTTGCATTGTTGCGCTCATATCTAACACCAATTCGTTAATCTAAAACTTAACTACTACATTAAAATGGAGCTTTTGATCTAAAGGACATACCTCTCCCGCTCTCCGGATGATTTAACCTTAATTCCTCAGAATGAAGCATTAACCTGTCATAATTGGCAGCTTCTCCTTGTGCGTACAAAGGATCACCTAAAATCACATGCCCTATCGCTTTACAATGTACGCGTAATTGATGTGATCTTCCTGTTTTAGGATTTAATTTTAAACGGCTTTCTTTTTGGCCGGTTCTGATACACCGCCAGTTTGTCATTGCTGGCTTACCGGTTTCATGACAAATTTTCTGCAATGGCCGATTAGGCCAGTCGACAATGATTGGGTCATCAATTATTCCCGACTTTTCAATTACATGACCCCAAACACGGGCAATGTAAGTCTTTTTAATTAATCTCTTTTCAAACTGCATGGAGAGCTGTCTCTGAGAATGCCTATTCATAGCAAACACAATTAAGCCTGACGTATCGCAATCCAAACGATGAACTAACAGGGCCATTGGGAAAACTTCATGTATTCTATTAAGCAAACAATCTTGTAAGTCCAGACCACGGCCTGGAACGGAAAGCAAACCTTCTGGTTTGTTAACAACTAGAATATCAGAGTCTTCATAGACTATATCTAACGGTGTTTCTGGAGGAGAGTATTTTGTCTGCTTCATTCCTAAGCCGGTACGAAATTTTAATCTAACAAACAAGTCTATCTATTAAGAATCAAAATCACTAAGCACCTTGTATATAAAAAGATAGGGGGTTTATGTATTCAGTAATGATTATTAATTTCTACAAAAGATGACTTACCTTAAAGCGATTTCTCAGTGTCTTTAGAAGAATGGATTATTTTCACAGGATTTTGGGCACTTTTTGTCACTATGCCTGGACCAAACGCCGTCAACTGCATTGCTGTTGCCAGTGAGTTTGGTTTTAGGAAAAGCTTAGTCTGTGTTGCCGCTATATTAAGCCAAGCAACACTATTTTTGGCACTGACTATTCTTGGACTCTCGTCCATATTAATAAATACCCCCGAAACACTTATGACTTTGAAAATTATTGGTATTATTTTTCTTATTTATATTGGATTAAAAGGCTTGATAGATGCCGGCAAATACGTGAGACGTGAATTTTCATTTAGCTCATTGTTTGTAAAATCATTTCTAATTGCCACAATTAATCCAAAGTCTCTGGCTGGATATCTAGCCGCATTTACTATTATCATAAATCCGGACGTCGCAATCGGAACACAGATGTGGGTAATTGTACCAACCGCTCTCACAATCACCTGTTTAAATTATACCAGTTTCTGTGCGTTAGGAGCCTTTTTAAAGGATAAGGCGGTCACAGTGACACTAAATATTCGACTTCGTAGAGTGTTGTCACTTTTTTTTATTTTGTATGGAGTAGCATTAGCATTTTTGACCATTTAAAAAAATTAATTGACTAAAATTTCAAGTTTAAATTTTTTAAATTTGTAATTAAATTTGTTTAACGACTGCGATAAAATATCAAGGGAGATTATTTTATGTCTGACTTTCCAAGTAAAGCTAAAGTTGTGATTATTGGTGGTGGTGCTGTTGGTGCGAGCTCGCTTTATCACCTAGCCAAGGCTGGTTGGACAGATTGTGTCTTATTAGAGAAAAATGAATTAACTGCTGGGTCTACTTGGCATGCAGCAGGTAACGTCCCAACATTTTCAACTAGTTGGTCGATAATGAATATGCAGCGGTATTCGACAGAACTCTATGCTAAATTGGGTGAGGAAGTTGATTATCCAATGAACTATCATCAAACTGGGTCTTTGCGCCTTGCTCATACTGAGGAAAGGCTTCAAGAATTCAAACGCGCTGCCAGTATGGGCAAGTATCAAGGAATGGATATAGAAATACTGACCCCAAAAGAAGCGAAAGACTTATATCCATTTTTAGAGACACATGATCTTGTCGGCGCGCTCTATGACCCAAATGATGGTGATATTGATCCAGCTCAGCTCACTCAAGCTTTAGCCAAAGGCGCAAGGGATTTAGGAGCCAAGATACTTCGATTTACTCCAGCAATTGGCGTTACCCAAAAGAAAGATAAAACCTGGACTGTTCATACTGAAAAAGGTGATATTGACTGTGAATATGTAGTGAACGCTGCAGGCTACTATGCCCAACAAGTTGGGGATTGGTTTAAACCTTATGGTGGAAGAACGGTACCAATGATGGTTATGAGCCATCAGTATCTTTTATCAGAAGAAATACCCGAAATTGAGCAATACACAAAAACTTCCGGCAAAAAACTACCCTTATTGAGAGATGTAGATGTCTCATATTATTTGCGACAAGAAAAAAACGGATTCAATCTAGGGCCGTATGAACCAAATTGTAAAGCGCATTGGGCAACCGAGGACGATCCTATGCCAGATGATTTTAGCTTTCAGTTATGGAACGATGACTTAGATCGAATAGAAGATATTGTTTCTGACGCAATGGAGCGCGTTCCACTCTTAGGGACTTCAGGGGTCAGCAGAGTTATAAATGGCCCAATACCATATGCGCCCGATGGTCTTCCACTTATCGGACCGATGCCTGGTGTTGAAAATGGCTTTGAGGCCTGCGTCTTTACTTTCGGTATTGCACAAGCAGGAGGAGCTGGAAAAGTACTATGCGAGTGGATTACTCAGGGCTTTACCGAATGGGATATGTGGTCATGTGACCCTAGAAGATATACAGACCACACCGACCACGAATATTGTGTCGCAAAGGGCATGGAAGTCTACGGAAATGAGTATGCCATGCACTTTCCTTGGCATGAGTGGCCAGCCGGGCGAGGTAAAAAACTATCACCAGCCCACGACCTTGTCATTCAAAATGGTGGCCAAATGGGTGCTTACAATGGATGGGAGCGAGCCAATTGGTTTGCTCAAAAGGGAGATGACACCTCAGAACAAGCAACAAAAACGTGGAAAAGATCTGGTCCTTGGGAAAAGAGAATTAAAGAGGAATGTGAAGCCGTCAGAGACAATGTTGGAGTTTTAGACTTACCAGGCTTTAGTCGTTTTGAATTAAGCGGTGATGGTTCTGCAGAATGGCTCCGTTGCCAAATAACAGGTAGCTTGCCAAAAATTGGTAGAATAAACCTTGCTTATTTTGCTGATGAGCGAGGGCGCATCCTAACAGAAATGTCAGTAATGCGACATAGCGAGGATCACTTTACTTTGATTACTGCAGCTGCTGCCCAGTGGCATGATTTTGAAATTTTAAGCCGTTCACTAACACAAGGTCTATCGCTCAGTGATATTACAACTGAATACGGCACCTTGATTATAACAGGACCCAAAAGCCGTAACTTATTTCAATCTTTGAACACAGAAGCCGATTTAGAGGCAAACTGGTTAACTCACCAAAGAGCAAAGATTAACAATATAGAGTGTGCGTTGGTAAGAGTAAGTTTTGCAGGAGAATTAGGCTGGGAAATACATGCGCTGAATAAAGATATTGCAGCGTTGTATAAATTGTCGATTGAAGCAGGGGCCAAACCGTTTGGAATGTGGGCTTTAAACTCGCTCCGTATTGAAAAAGGATATAGAGCGTGGAAGGGAGATCTATCTACTGATTATTCTATGCTTGAAGGTGGTCTCGAAAGATTTATTAAATTTGAAAAACCGCAATCTTTTCCTGGCAAGTTAGCACTCCAAAATGAAAAACAGCAGGGCAGTAGTAAAAAATTTGTAACCTTGATTGTCGATGCTGAGGAGTTTGATGCACCTTACATGTCAACGTTATGGCATGATGGAGAAGTTGTAGGGGAAACGACATCAGGCGCATGGGGTTATAGGGTAAACGAGTCAATTGCTTTAGGAATGTTAAGAAGTGATTTAGCGAAACCCAATGTAAACTTGGAAGTAGAAATTTACGGAGAGCGCAGAAAGGCAATAGTCCAAGAAAATGACGCACTTTGGGATCCAAAAAATGAAAGGTTACGTGCTTGAGCTCAGCTGAAAAGTCTATAAGTGATAAAGTATAAATTACTCAACCTTCAACAAAAATGAGAAATATATTGAATGCCCGAAATTACTTTACTTGATGGCTCTATTGGTCAGGAACTTGTGAAAAGATCAGGGGCAAAACCAACTCCCTTATGGTCTACAACAGTTATGCTTGAGGATACCAAATTACTATCTGAGGTACACGATGAGTACTTCGCGATGGGAGCAACTGTGGCAACAACCAATACATATCCTGTTCTTAAGGATAGATTAGAAAGGGTTGGCTTAGAAGATAGACTGGAGGAACTTTGGGACAGAGCAATTGAAACGGCTATGAATTCCAAAAAAAAGAACGGGCATGGCAAGGTCGCTGGCTCAATTGGGCCTTTGCATGCAAGTTATAGACCTGATTTAATTCCGGATGCTATTGAAGCCTCAAAACAATACAAAAATGTAATCGCTCACTTGAGTGCAAAATGCGATGTTTTACTGATTGAAACGGTGAGTTCAATAGAACACGCAAAAGCGGCCTTAATTGCTGCCAAAGACGTTAAAATCCCAGTATGGATTGCATTCAGCACCGAAGATTATGATGGGACAAAACTACGTTCTGGAGAAGATCTTTCTTTGGCAAAAAGTCTTATTACTGAATACAATTTTGATACTGTTTTAATAAACTGCTCAAGGCCTGAGGTTGCTAAGGACTCATTAAAAATTTTAGCTGATTTTAATAAACCATTTGGAGCTTATGCAAATGGTTTTACTGAAATAACGGCTGGTTTTTTAGAAGACTTTCCAACAGTAGACGCACTAAAAGAAAGACATGATTTAAGTCCCAAGGAATATGCTAAATTTGCAATGGAATGGGTTGAGATGGGCGCAACTATTATTGGGGGTTGCTGTGAAGTTGGCCCCAAGCATATTGAAGAGCTTGCTAAAGAACTCCGAGATAAAGGTCATAAAATAGTTTGAGGTTAATATGAGTAATATTCCAAAACATGCCCGGGTTATAATTGTTGGCGGAGGGGTAATTGGGTGCTCGGTTGCATATCACTTAACTAAGCTGGGCTGGAAAGACGTTTTATTACTCGAAAGAAAAAAATTAACTTCAGGAACAACTTGGCATGCTGCCGGTTTGATTGCACAACTGCGAGCATCATCAAACATGACCAAGCTGGCAAAATACACTCAAGAACTTTACGGATCGCTAGAAGAAGAAACAGGTGTATCAACGGGATTTAAGCGTGTGGGCTCGATAACAGTTGCTCTGACTGAAGAACGTATGGAGGAGCTCAACAGATCTGCCGCAATGGCAAGAGCGTTTGATGTTGGGATAGAAGAAATTTCTCCTAATGAAATATTAGAAAAGTATCCACATATTAATTTAGACAAAGTTGTTGGTGGTGTTTTTCTAGAAAAAGACGGTCAAGGAGATCCAGCAAATATCACATTAGCACTCGCTAAAGGGGCAAGGCAAAATGGCGCCAATATTAATGAAGGCATTAAAGTAACAAAAATACATAAATCTGGGAGAGTAGTAAAAGGTGTCGATTGGGTCAGCGGCTCAGGAGAAACGGGGCATACATCATGTGAAATGATTGTAAATTGCGCTGGTATGTGGGGGCACGAGGTTGGTAAAATGGCAGGCGTTAATATTCCACTTCACGCCTGTGAGCATTTTTATATTGTTTCAGAACCAATAGAAGGGCTCAACCAACTGCCAGTACTGCGCGTTCCAGATGAATGCGCATACTATAAAGAGGATGCGGGAAAATTAATGCTTGGCGCTTTTGAACCAAACGCAAAACCCTGGGCTGCAGATGGAATACCTGACGATTTTGAATTTGATCAACTGCAAGAAGATTTTGATCATTTCGAACCAATACTAGAAATGGCCGTTAATAGAATTCCAATGCTAGGCAAAGCAGGCATACATACTTTTTTTAATGGCCCAGAAAGCTTTACTCCAGATAATGCTTACCATCTGGGGCAAGCCCCAGAATTAGACAATTTTTGGCTAGCAGCAGGTTTTAATTCAATAGGTATTCAATCTGCTGGTGGAGCGGGCATGGCATTAAGCCAATGGATGCATGATGGACAAAAACCATTTGATCTTGGAGATGTCGATATTTCTAGAATGCATCCATTTCAGGGCAATAAACATTATTTATTCGAACGATCAAAAGAGACTTTAGGCCTGTTATACGCTGATCATTTTCCCTTTAGACAAAAAGAGACTGCAAGAGGTGTAAGACGGTCACCTTTTCACTCCTACCTTAAAGATCATGGAGCCGTTTTTGGAGAACTTGCCGGATGGGAAAGAGCAAATTGGTTTTCAGAAGAGGGTCAAACTCAAGAATATCAATATAGCTGGGGTCGGCAAAACTGGTTTAAAAATTCCCATCGTGAACATATGGCCGTCCGCAACAACCTAGGTATGTATGATATGTCTTCGTTCGGTAAATTAATGGTTGAAGGGCGAGATGCTGAAACTTTCCTAAACTATATTTGTGGTGGAAATATGTCAGTGCCCCTTGGAAAGATTGTATATACACAGTTCCTGAATCCAAAGGGGGGTATTGAAGCCGACGTAACTGTAACGAGGCTTACTGAAACTTCATATTTAGTAGTAACACCAGCAATCACAAGATTAGCTGATCAAACATGGATGAGAAGAAATAAAAGGGACTTTGAAGTCGTAATCACTGACGTCACGGCAGCAGAAGGCGTTTTAGCCATCATGGGGCCTAATTCTCGGCAGTTTATGGAGTCCATAAGTCCTAATGATTTCTCAAATAAAACAAATCCATTTGGAACAGCTCAAGAAATTGAAATTGGAATGGGATTAGCTCGCGTTCACAGAGTATCTTATGTTGGTGAATTAGGTTGGGAAATTTACGTCAGTACAGATATGGCTGCACATGTTTTCGAAACAATAATGGAATACGCAAAAGAAAGCCAACTAAAGCTTTGTGGCATGCATATGATGGATAGTTGCAGAATTGAAAAAGGTTATAGGCACTTTGGCCATGATATTACCTGCGAGGATCATGTTTTAGAAGCAGGTTTAGGGTTTGCAGTAAAATCAGATAAAGAGGAATTTCTTGGGCGTGATGCGGTAGTTGCAAAAAGAGAAGAAGGGTTAGAAATGCGTATGGCGCAATTTCTTCTCAAAGATGCCGAGCCCTTACTCTACCACAATGAACCTATTGTTCGCGATGGAGAAATAGTTGGTTATTTAAGTTCTGGAAATTATGGGCACGCCTTGGGAGGCGCGGTTGGGATGGGTTATTTACCATGTAAAGGCGAGAAAACATCAGAATTGCTTGCTTCTTCGTATGAGATAGACGTAGCTGGAAGTCGCGTCGAAGCCGAAATTTCCTTCAAACCTTTATATGATCCAACGGGCGCCAGAACGAAAGCTTAAAAATTCTATCTTAGTTTTGGTGGCTGCAAAGCCGCCTTATTTTTAACATCGCGAGCAGCATTCTTAACTTCGCTTACCTTAGGAAACTCAAGCTTAATACCTATCTCACGGATTTTAGTACAAACTTCATCATCATAACTAAAGTGTGCTACATCAATATTTCCCAAATCAATATTGGTAAAAGAAAGAACCTCGTTGATTGATTTTACTATTGCTTGCTGTGCGGAATTTTGAACTCCCATTAAGCAAATGAGATGAGAAGTTTCATCCTCATTATATTCGACCGCACAAATCCAAATTTCATCAAATAACCCAACCGCAGGCATAAGTTTTTCTTGCAGTGCCTTAAATAGAATCTCGGGAAACGCTTCGGCGCGAAGAAATTTTTTAGGAGTATTTTGTACCAAATTGGGAGCTTCATCCAAAACATTCACAAACCATTCAATAATCTCCCATGGAAGCAGTAATTCACCTTCGTAAACACCTAAATTAATACCTAACCCTATTTTTTCTTCTAGCAGCATCTTTGCCAAGACGCGGCCAGTAACTTCCGCAAATGCGGCAGCCTCCCCATAGAATTCAGAAAGGCTCTCTTCGCTATCAAATGCTAGAGCAAAGTTTTTGCCCTCAAGCTGGATAAATTTGGGCTCAAGTATTTCGTTGCTAGGTTCTTGCTCAAGTAACAAAAATAAATTTGTATCCGCAAGCACTCCATAATAATTGAGACGGGCGTCATTATTTTCTGGATTCCGCGACATTTCCAAAAAAGCTTTATTAAGCTGTTTCATTTTTCAAAATGCCCCTAACTTTATTTCTCAATACAGGTACTAGTTCTTTTTCAAACCAGAAATTTTTCTTTAGCCAAGCTCTATTTCTCCAAGAAGGGTGTGGGAGAGGTAAAAACTCAGGGGCATAAAGTCGCCAATCCTTCACAACATTAGTCACAGTGAGATTGGTATCAAGATGCCATTTTTGAGCGAAAGACCCTACAAGAAGTTTTAATTCTAAATTTTGGAAATTCTCTAAAATTGAAGAGCGCCAAGTTGTTGCACAAATTTTAGGTGGTGGTAAATCACTTCCTTTTTCATCATAACCCGGAAAGCAAAAAGCCATCGGGATTATAGCTATATTTCTCTCATCGTAAAAATCATTTTTGCTCAAACCCATCCAGTTCCTTAAAACATCTCCCGACGGATCAGAAAACGGAACACCGCTTTCATGTACACGGGCACCAGGTGCTTGGCCAGCAATCAAAATTTTTGCTGTACTTTTACCTCTAATAACCGGTCTAGGGCAGTGCTGGGTCTTCGTTTTCGAGAAAATATCACTACAGATTTTGCAAAGTTTAACCTGCTCAAAGATATCGCTCACAACACTAGCTAAGTTTTAACATTTTTGAGATGACAATGTTCATCCACATTTCGAATAACCACAACTTCTACAAGTCATGCATCCCTCAACCATCTGCATCTCAAATTGACCACAGCTGGAGCAAGCTTTTGCTTTATTCTCCGAAAAGTTAATAACTTGATTTGATTTAGGATCTTCTTTTAGTCCAAGTCCCTCACCTTCAAGAAAACCAATTTTTATCATATGAGTTTCTAAAACACCGCCAATGGCTGCTAGAATAGAAGGAATATATTTTCCATTTACCCACGCGCCACCACGCGGATCAAACACAGCTTTCAGCTCTTCGACTACAAATGAAACATCTCCACCACGTCTAAAAACAGCCGAAATCATTCGGGTTAATGCAACTGTCCAAGCAAAATGTTCCATATTCTTAGAATTTATAAATACTTCGAAAGGCCGTCTCGTACCATTTGTAAGTACATCGTTTATTGTAACATAAATAGCGTGCTCACTATCAGGCCACTTTAACTTATAAGTTGAACCCTCCAACTCATTAGGCCGATCCAATGGCTCTGACATATATATGACGTCAGCGCCATCTTCTTCTTTTGGATTTTCTTCTTTAGAAGTGGAAACGGTCAGAACAGATCCTGTTACATCATTTGGTCGGTAAGTTGTGCAACCCTTACAACCAGTTTCATAGGCCTCCATATAAACACTTTTGAAGGTCTCAAAATCAATATCCTCAGGACAATTTATAGTTTTAGAAATTGAACTATCGATCCACTTTTGCGCTGCTGATTGCATTTTGACATGCTCTAATGGACTAAGTGTTTGGGCATTTACAAAGTAGTCTGGAAGCGGGGTATCTCCTTTGATTTCTCTCCACATTCTCACAGCATAATCGACAACTTCTTCTTCTGTTTTTGAACCGTCCTTCTGCAAAACTTTGCGCGTATAAGAGTATGCAAAAACTGGTTCGATTCCAGAACTTACATTTCCCGCGTAGAGACTTATTGTTCCTGTAGGAGCTATTGACGTTAATAAAGCATTTCGAATTCCATACTTTTCAATGTCACTACAAATTTCTTTATCCATAAGCTGCATAGATCCCGACTTCAGAAAAGCCTCTGCATCAAATAACGGGAATGCACCCTTTTCTTTAGCCAACTCCACAGACGCAGCATAGGCAGACCTTGCTAAAATATGTAGCCAGCGTTCTGTTTGGACAGCAGCTTCATCTGATCCATACCTTAAACCGACCATTAACAAAGCATCAGCCAAGCCGGTTACGCCCAGCCCAATTCTTCTTTTGTTTTTGGCCTCTTGAGCCTGCTCTTTTAGGGGAAACTTTGAGGCATCAACAACATTATCCATCATTCGAACAGCTGTTGCCACTAAACTTTCGAGCTCTGCTTCATTTATTTTTGCACCTTTCTCAAAGGGCTTCTCAACTAGTTTCGCAAAATTAATCGATCCAAGCAAACAAGCGCCATAAGGTGGTAATGGCTGTTCCCCGCATGGGTTTGTTGCAGAGATGGTTTCACAATAATTTAGGTTATTAAGTTTGTTTATTCTATCGATGAAAATAACACCTGGTTCCGCGTAGTCGTATGTGGATTGCATTATTTGGTCCCACAACGTCTTAGCTTTCAGTGTTTTGTATACTTCACCATTAAACACCAAGTTCCAGTCATCATCATTCTTCACTGCTTCCATAAATGGATCAGTCACTAGAACTGACAAATTGAACATCCGCAACCGAATAGGGTCGGATTTTGCAGAGATGAATTGTTCAATGTCTGGGTGATCACAACGCATTGTAGCCATCATTGCACCACGCCTTGATCCAGCACTCATGATTGTTCGACACATTGAATCCCAAACGTCCATGAAAGAAAGTGGGCCGGAAGCATCAGCAGCTACTCCCTTCACTATCGCACCATTTGGTCTTATTGTGGAAAAATCGTACCCTATACCACCACCTTGCTGCATAGTTAGCGCAGCTTCTTTTAACATATTGAAGATGCCTTCCATGTCATCTGGGATAGTTCCCATAACAAAGCAATTAAATAAGGTCACTTTTCGATTTGTGCCGGCACCTGCTGTAATTCGGCCAGCGGGTAAAAATTTAAAGTCTTCTAGCGCTGCATAAAATTCTTTTTCCCAAAGCTCTTTATCCGTCTCAACACTTGCGAGATCTTTTGCAATTCTTGCCCATGTATCCTGAACTGATTTATCAATAGGTGTTCCATCAGCTTCCTTTAAGCGATACTTCATATCCCAAATTTGTTCGGCAATTGCCGCATCGAAACGTGACATGTAAAAACCCTTGATAGAAAATCTTAAGAACGGTAGGCGGACACTTTAGTATTTTGAACCCTCTTGGTCAACTTGCTAGTTTTGGTAATGGCACTATCGTTTAGGTAAGACTGGGAAATATTATGAGTGAATATGTAAATTTGGTAAAATTAAGCGTAGGATCGCAAACTGTTTCTGATCTTGTTGCGTGGCAGAAAAATCCCAGAGCGAAAGGAACAGACGGTTGCCCCCGTCATGTAACTCGTATGTGGCCAAAGCGCGAAAAAGAAATTACCAATGGCGGTTCTATTTACTGGGTAATTAAAGGCCAAATTCAATGTAGGCAAAAGATAATTCGTCTTGATGAAATCATTGGTAATGATGGAATACGTAGATGCGCAATTGTTCTGGATAAAAATTTAATTTTAACGACGATCGCAAACAGGCGTGCATTTCAGGGGTGGCGATATCTCAACCCAACAGACTCACCCAGTGACTTAAATGCTATGCGTCAAAATGAAGAGCCCTTACCTCCATCTTTAGCAGGAGCGCTTGCTGACATAGGCGTGATTTAATTTTAAGCGACAAGCTAGAGATTAATCATTACTTGCTTTTATTTCACTTTGGTAAAATCTGCGTTTCAGTTTCTTGGCCTTGCAAATTTGAGGTAGTTTGAACAAGATAGATTGAGAATTGTGATCTAGAAGCCTTCCTATGTAAATATAAATCGATGTCCGAAACAAAATTTATCACGCTTGGAACTGCTGGAGGTCCCACCCCTAAACCTTACCGGATGCCCCCTGCGCACGCCATTGCTTACGAAGGCGGAACAATTCTTGTAGATTGCGGAGAGGGCGCTTTCCAGCAGTTAAGGCGAGCAGGTTTTGACCTAAAGCAGGTGCGTGAACTTTTTATAACACATCATCATTTCGATCATATCGGCAGCCTATTCGCCTGTCTTGGTCTCAATATGATGATGCACCGACATCAGCCAATGAATATTTACGGTCCCCCAGGAACCAGTAAAATACTAGATCATCTCATTGCTGCCTGTGACATTCCACAAGCGACTGGTTTTAGCGTGCCAGGCCAAACACTACCACACCCACGCGACTTTATTAATAGTCGAGATATACAGCCAGGCGAAATTCTTTACATCGATGACATACGTATCTCTTGCTGCGAAAACACACATTACCGCCCAGAGGATCAATTCGGTAAGCAAGGACCTATATCTCTTTCTTACAGGTTCGATGCACCTGATAGATCAATGGTTTTCACGGGCGATACAGGACCGTGCCTAGCACTTGAAGAATTCGCTAAAAATGCAGATCTATTAGTGGGGGAGCTTTTTGACACAGAGCTTGTTATAAATCGACTGCGTGCTACAAACCCGGACATGTCGGATCATGCGTTACTTCAGATGCGGCAACATTTTGACGAACATCACCTTACACCCGAAGATTTAGGCCAACTTGCATCAAGGGCGGGTGTTAAAAAAGTGGTGGCGGTCCATATCCCTTTCATTACAAAAAGTGCTGAAGAAGATGCAAAATACGTCAGTCGAATTTTAGCTAAGTTTTCTGGTAGCGTCACGATTTCTGAAGATCTAGCAGCCTATTAAAAAGATATACAAAAACTAGTCGATCACTTTTTAAATTCATGTAGACAATTTCTCTATCAATAAATTAGCAATCTGGCTTTCCTCTTGAGAAAACTCTGCCGAGAGAGACTTAAAAAGCGTTGCTTGTGATTTAAGTATTAAACCATCTGATAAAATTTTAAGATGATTTGCCTTTAAAGTATTGCCAGTCGAAGTTATGTCAGCAATGGCCTCAGCTAAACCATTTTTTACTGCACCCTCAGTAGCACCCTGACTATCAACAATTTGATAGTCTGCTACACCAGCTTTCATTAGAAATTCCCTAAGCAATCTGTGGTATTTAGTTGCAATGCGTAAGCGATAACCATGTTTATATCTGAACTGAGCCGCAACAGCATCCAAATCATCTAAAGTTTCCACGTCAACCCAGAAGCTCGGGACCGCAATAATCAAATCTGCAAATCCAAAACCTAGCTCTGAAACAGGGTCAACCAGGCGATTAAATCCAACCAATTTTTCTTGAATAACGTCAGTTCCAGTAACTCCAAAATGCAATCGACCAGAAGAAAGTTCTCGCGGGATCTCACTAGCCGATAAAAAAATAAGCTGAACGTTTGTTATACCCTCAATATGCCCTGCATACTCTCGGTCTGACTCACTTCGAACTAAGTTAATTCCGCGCTCTGAAAACCAATCAAAAGTTTGACCCATTAGTCGACCTTTTGAGGGTATACCCAATCTAATCATGCTTGTTTTCCCTTAATAAAAGGGTGAGGTCAGGCCTCAAAACCGCTCCAACTGCTGGTATTCTTTTGCCTTGTCCCATTCTCTCAGTAAGCGCGTCATAGCGACCACCGGTGGCCACCGGCGCTAGATCTTTATAAGTTTCTGAGTAAAATCCAAATACAAATCCATCATAGTATTCCATAGATGTTCGCCCATAGGAGCCCTCAAAATCTAAAAGATCTACGTTAATGCCATTGTTTTCTAAAAAATCTAATCGCTTGGCAAAATTATCTACAGTCTTTTCTATACCTGGCAATTTTTTTGATACTTTTTCCAAATAGCTCAAAGCTACTTTGCTTGTATCTTTCAAAGATAATATATCGTCTAAAATTTTAACTTCTGCAGAGTCTATTGGAGCTGTTTCGTGTTCTGACTTAAGTTGTTGTAACCGTTCTTTTATTTCTTGAACATTTCTCGAGCCAATAATTTCAAATTTATCAATTATTTTATTATAGTCTTTAGCATCCTTAATAGGGTGAGGTTTTGAAGATAACCCTGAAAATTGGTTCAAAAGCGTTCTAAAACGTTGAGGGCGCCAGATGTGTCTGAGGAGTGCCTTTTTACGTGTTTCAGTTGTCGACAAGGAACTTACAGCAGCCATTAATATACCAATATCGCCAGTGGATATTCTTACCTTTATGCCACTGAGAGCATCATTCACGAGAGAAAAAACTTCCGCATCAGCTTTTGCGGGATTAGCACCATCAAATATTTCATAACCTACTTGCAGAAACTCTCTTGGTCGGTCCGGAAACTCTTCTTGTCTTCTAAATACTTTACCACAATAAGTATAACGCGCAGGTGAAACATTTTTTGCCATATGCTGCTCTACAATTGGTATGGTAAAGTCAGGCCTCAACATCATTTCCCCATAAACAGGGTCATTAGTTATAAAAGCACGTCCGCGAATATCCTCTCCGTACAAATCAAGTAAAAGATTAGAAATTTGCAAAAAGTCCATCTCAACGACTTCTGCACCAGTTGCTTCAAAAATAGCCGCTAAATTTTTTGCTTCTAATGATATATCTTTTAGGACTGTCATTACTTGTAAGAACTTAATATTTCTCTAATTTTTTGAACAAGCTCGTCCCGCCGAACTGTGAATTGACTTGGCCTATCTTTCCATTCTTCCAAAGTTGCTTCCTCAGAGAGTTTTTTGCCTAGGATCAGATCTTTAATTTGAATTGTTCCACTCTCGCGTTCCTCAGTTCCCTCTATGACCGCAGCGGGCGAACCTCTATTGTCTGCGTACTTTAATTGGTTGCCAAAATTTTTAGGATTACCAAGATAAACTTCTGAACGTATTCCAGCCTTCCGTAATTCAGTTACTATCTCTTGATAATCGCCAATTCGATCTCGGTCCATGACAGTAACAACGACAGGGCCCAGACCTGAACCTCGTACACGCCCCTTTTCTTTTAGTGCAGCTAGAAGCCTATCCACGCCTATCGACACACCTGTGGCAGGAACGGATTGCCCTGTAAAACGCTTTACCAGATCATCGTAGCGCCCACCGCCTGAAACTGATCCAAACTGTCTTTTTCTTCCCTTTTCATCAAAAATTTCAAAGGTAAGCTCAGCTTCATAAACCGGGCCAGTATAATAACCCAAACCTCTTACTACAGATGGATCAATTGATATCTTGCTACTACCGTATCCACCAGCTTCAAAAAGTTCCGCCATTGTTTCCAATTCGTTGACACCTTCTAATCCAATTTCAGAAGATCCAATTAAATTTTTTAAGTTGCTGAGTGTTGTTTCAATATTGGAGCCTTTGGAAGTTAGGAAAGCTACGACAACATCTGCTTCGGTATCAGATAGACCCACTCCATCAATGTAAGCCCCAGATGAATCAAGTCTGCCTTTTCCAAGTAGCTGCCTAATGCCACTCTCTCCAACTTTATCAAATTTGTCGACAGTTCGAAGTATCGCGTCTCTTGTTGATGTTTCCTGAATATTCATACTCTCAAGTACACCATTTAGAACTTTACGGTTATTCGCCTTTATTATGTAGTCACCTTTCGAAATTCCTACATATTCAAGAGTGTCTGACAGCAGCATACAGATTTCTGAATCTGCCGCTATACTTGCCGAACCCACCGTATCGGCATCACATTGATAAAATTGTCTGAAACGGCCTGGTCCAGGCTTCTCATTTCTCCATACTGGACCCATAGAATACCGACGATACGGAGTGGGAAGTTCGTTTCGGTATTGCGCATAAACTCGCGCTAAAGGAGCTGTCAAATCATACCGAAGTGCCAACCAATCTTGATCATCTTCCTGCCAGGCAAAAACGCCTTCGTTTGGCTGATCTATATCAGGCAAAAATTTTCCAAGTGCTTCTACAGTTTCTATCGCGGAACTTTCAAGAGCCTCAAAACCATAGCTATCATATATTTCAGCTATTTTCTGTAACATCTGGTTTCGTTCTGTGACGTCAGAACCAAAGTAATCCCGAAAACCTTTTGGCGTAATAGCTTTTGGTCTGATTTGTTTTTTATCTTTAGCCATTTTAAATGTCCTGCGGCATGTCTTCATAAGTCATCTAGCGATTTCCCATTAAATGAGCAAGCAATGCACGATCACATTCTTGAATGTTGTACTTATTCAACTACCTCGTTTTACATGAAACGTATTTTAATATTTGGAAACTCTGGCGGAATAGGCGCAGCCCTACAAGAAATGTGTATCGCTAAAGGTCATTCTGTTTCAGGGCTTTCTCGGAGCCAAGATGGCCTAGATTTGTCAGACGAAAACAAAATTGTTTCGGCAATTGAGTCTTTGGATGGTACCTTCGACCAGATATTTATTACAACGGGAGCGCTTGTGGTAAATGCAGCAGAGCCAGAAAAAACTATTCGACAGTTCACCTCCAATTCTGCAATCGATCAGTTTGTTACAAATGCTGTAGGACCTACTCTTATTTTAAAGCACATCAAGCGATTGATAGACAAAAATTCAAACTGCTTTATCGGTGTATTGTCGGCACGTGTGGGTTCTATCGGCGATAATAATCTTGGAGGCTGGTATAGTTATAGAGCTGCAAAAGCTGCCTTAAATCAATATATCCGCACTACGGCCATCGAATATGCCCGATCTTTTCCAAATTTAACATGTGTTGCTATTCATCCCGGAACAGTAAAAACAAACTTCACCAAAAAATATCTTGGACGTCATCCTGCCGTTTCCCCAGAAGATGCGTCGAAAAATATTTTAGGCCTCGCAAACTCTTTGAAACCAGAGTCCTCTGGTCAATTTTTTGATTGGGATAGGAAAACAGTACCTTGGTAGAAAAATTGATTTTAATTTTGGGTGACCAATTAACCGAAGATATATCATCCCTAAGAGAACTAGACCCAGGTAAAGACGTCATAATTATGGCCGAGGTATTGGGAGAAGCCAGCTATGTTGCCCACCATCCCAAAAAAATTATCCTCATTTTTTCTGCCATGCGGTCCTTTAGTGATAAATTGAGAAGTTTAGGGTATAGAGTTGAATACAGTTTCTTTGATGATCCACAAAATACGCAGAGCCTTTCGGGGGAATTAATACGCCGGGCAGAACAATTTAAGTGTAGTAAAGTAACTGTTACCCAACCAAATGAGTGGAGAGTTATAGAAGATCTCTCCAATGTTCCTTTAACTGTTGAATTTAAAGAAGATAACCGTTTCATCTCTCAAATAAGCGAATTTAACAATTGGGCTGAAGGCCGCAAACAGCTCCGCATGGAATATTTCTACAGAGATATGCGGAGAAAAACTGGTTTGTTAATGGACGGCGAAAAACCCGTAGGCGGTAAGTGGAATTACGATCAAGAAAACCGCAAACCCGCACCAGACTCGGTTTTACATACTGGACCAAAAAGTTTCTCAAATACGGAACATACTAAGTCAGTTATAGATTTAGTGTCTGAAAGGTTTTCTGAAAATTTTGGTAAAATTACTAACTTTAATTTTGCCACAACCCAGTCTCAAGCAGAGGAAGCGTTGGATCACTTCATAGAAAAGGCACTACCAGATTTTGGAGCCTATCAAGATGCAATGATGATGGACCAACCATTTTTGTTTCATGCGATCATTTCACCTTATCTCAATATTGGTCTACTAAAACCGCTAGACGTTTGTAAAAAAGCAGAAAAGGCCTTTCTCGACGGCAGAGCTCCACTGAACTCTGTAGAGGGCTTTATCAGGCAAATTATTGGCTGGAGAGAATACATTCGCGGAATTTATTTCCTCCAAGGTCCAAATTACACTCAAAACAACTATTTGGATCATAACCGACCATTGCCATCTCTCTATTGGGGTAAGGAAAGTGGCCTTAACTGTTTGGATCAATGCGTTAAACAAACAGAAGAGTTCTCGTATGCACATCATATTCAGAGATTAATGGTCACTGGAAACTTTGCATTACTAACTGGTGTATCACCATATGAGGTCCATGAATGGTATTTATCAGTCTACATAGATGCATTTGAATGGGTGGAGGCCCCTAATACGATAGGGATGAGCCAGTTTGCCGACGGGGGTGTTGTTGCATCAAAACCGTATGTAAGCTCAGGAGCCTATATTAATAAGATGTCTAACTACTGTAAATCTTGTAAGTTTAAGGTTGCTGAAAAAGTTGGGAAGGACGCTTGTCCATTCAATGCTCTTTATTGGCATTTTCTTTCCAGAAATAGGGATAAATTTCAGGGCAATCCACGCATGGCGCAGATGTATAGAACCTGGGACCGGATGGATGAGGATCATAAAAATAACGTCATCAAAAGTGCTGACGAGTTTCTTAATGGGCTTAACTAGTCTGTACCTGTCTCAACAAGCGCTCCGTCATTCCACTTTCCGCTAGCAGAGTCGCCACTAGCAAACTTGATGGTACCCCTGCCCTGACGTTTTCCTTTCACAAAACTACCCTGATAAACATCGCCGTTGGCATAAGTTGCAACTCCAACCCCAGTAATCTCTCCATATTCCCAGTCACCAGTGTATTTAAAGCCATCGGCTAAAGTAATTGTACCAATTCCATGACGTTGACCATCCAAATAGTCCCCTTCATAAATCATACCGTCTGTGAAAGTTGCCTTCCCAATGCCATTGCGCTTACCTTCTTTCCAATTTCCTTCGTAAACATAACCATTTTCAAAACGCATCACGCCATACCCATGATACATAGCATTACGAAATAAGCCCTCATAAACCGCATTGTTTGGATAAGAAGCTTTTCCTTTACCTTCAATTATACCAGAAACCCACTCGCCAGAATAACTTGAACCGTCAGGATATATTATTTCACCAAGGCCATCCGCTAGACCATTTGTAAAAGTCCCCACGTACCGAGAACCGTCAGGATATATGACTTCACCTTCGCCTTTTATCTGGCCTTCTTGCCAACTTCCCTCATATTTATAGCCATCTGCACCAATAAATTTTCCCTGCCCACTGCGCTGATCATCGGCAAAGTTTCCTTCATAAATATCACCATTTGCGTAAGTTACCTTGCCCAAGCCTTCCCGGCGGCCATTAACTAAAGTACCTACGTAAACATCGCCATTTTTTTGGGATAATTTACCTTCTCCATTTATCTCGCCTGCTTTCCATGTCCCTTCATAGGCCAATCCTTCAGGCATTTCGAGCCGACCAGAACCTTCGCGGAGCCCCTGGGATACTTCACCAGTATAAATCGATCCATCAGGATAAGTTACCGTCGCCTTACCTTGTTTGACTCCATTTTCCCAAGTTCCATCATAAATGTAGCCGTCAGGGCTTTTCATAATTCCTTTTCCATCATGCATCGCATCAAGAAAAGTTCCTTGGTAGGTTGTTCCATTGGCGTACTTGGCATAACCCTCACCCGTTATACTTCCGTTCGCCCACTCACCCTCGTAAGTACCACCATCAGTAAAGGTAATTTTACCACTGCCCTCAGGCTTACCCTTTACAAAACTTCCAATGTATACTGAACCATTTGGAAATAATGCTTCACCCTGCCCGTTTATTTCACCCTCAAACCATTCGCCAACATAGCGATACCCGTTGGGTAATTCATAGGTTCCATTGCCATGCGGCAAACCATTTAAAAACTCACCCTCGTAAGCGCCGCCGTCACCATATTCCTGTGTGCCACTTGATGTTTGCGAAACAGCCATACCAGCACTTGCGAAAAAAGTGATGAATACAATGACGATGTGACTAAATTTCATCATTTAAGTCCCTGCTCATAAATCTTACGCCCTAACCTAATAACAGAAGACGCCGGTTACAATGTTTTCTTTCATTAGTTTTGAATATATCACCAATGCGGTGGCTTATCGCCTAGAACAATGCCGCTCAAATCATCGCGCTCGTTTTCTTTTTGCATTAAGAAGCTTACTTGTTTAGTAAGTTTGTCCAATTCACGCCCCTGCTTGGTTACTATTTCCGACAAATCGTCAATATCCTTCATTAGATAGGAAATTTTTGTTTCAGTTTCAGCAAGCCTTGGACTCATCGAGTTATCGACGTTTTCAACTGTTTTGCTCATTATTTCTCTCAATATCGATTGAATTTCCAAAATTAGAATTTCTATAGATATAGAAAAAACTTTGATTGTTAAGAATTATTTAATTTAGTTGTTTGTTTTCCAGTATGAAAACTGGGTTTTAATTTTTTAACAACGGTGTATAGTTGTGTCATGATTTGTGAATTAATATTAAAAGCAACTTCTAAAGAGGCGTTACAAAAAACTGACCTGCGCCTGCTACTAAGCTGCCTCTGAGCGTGCCATTGTCTGGTGCGACCGCTCAGAGGGGCAGACCACCGCACCACCAACTTAGTAGAATAAAAGAGATCCAAAAATGAAACAGCAAGCAGACAAAGACCGCGTAGTAATTTTCGACACTACGCTTCGAGATGGTGAACAATCGCCCGGCGCCACGATGACTCATGAAGAGAAATTAGAGATAGCAGAGTTACTTGATGATATGGGAGTTGATATCATTGAAGCAGGTTTCCCAATCGCATCAGAAGGAGACTTTAAAGCCGTAAGTGAGATAGCGGAACGCAGCAAAACAGCCGTTATCTGTGGCCTGGCGCGAGCTAACTTTGGTGATATTGATCGCTGTTGGGATGCTGTACGAAACTCAGATAAACCAAGAATTCATACATTTATTGGCACATCACCTCTTCACCGTGCGATACCGAATTTAGACAAGGATCAAATGGCCGAGAGAATTCATGATACGGTTACACACGCCAGAAACCTTTGTGACAATATTCAATGGTCTCCAATGGATGCAACCAGGACAGAACATGATTATCTTTGTCGTGTTGTCGAAATAGCCATTAAAGCTGGAGCTACAACCATAAATATTCCAGATACTGTGGGCTATACCGCTCCTCTTGAATCAGCCGATCTTATAAAAATGTTGATAGAAAAAGTGCCAGGAGCGGATGAAGTTATTTTTGCCACGCACTGTCACAATGATTTAGGTATGGCTACAGCAAATTCTCTAGCCGCTGTAGAAGGTGGAGCTAGGCAGATTGAATGTACAATAAATGGACTGGGCGAACGCGCAGGCAACACTGCTCTTGAAGAGGTAGTTATGGCGCTAAAAGTGCGTAGCGATATCATGCCATTTTACACTAATATCAATACGTCAAAAATCATGAATATATCTAGACGCGTTGCCTCTGTTTCAGGTTTCCCAGTGCAGTTCAACAAAGCCATTGTAGGAAAAAATGCTTTTGCTCATGAAAGTGGAATACACCAAGATGGCATGTTAAAAAATTCTGAAACATTTGAGATTATGCGCCCTGAAGACGTTGGGCTTTCAGCCACAAATTTAGTTTTAGGAAAACATTCGGGCCGCGCAGCTCTTCGATCAAAATTGCAGGAATTAGGATATAACTTGGCCGACAACCAACTGAAGGATGTGTTTGTCAGATTCAAGGAATTAGCTGACCGTAAGAAAGAAGTTTACGATGAAGATCTAATTGCCTTAATGCAAGCTGGTGAAGATGCTGCAAATGACCACATTGTGTTAACTGAGCTTAAGGTGATTTGTGGCACAAGTGGGCCACAGGAGGCAGTTATGACGTTAACCATTGGCGGGAAAGAGTCATCAACTACCGCTACAGGTGATGGACCGGTGGATGCTACTTTTAATGCAGTAAAATCACTTTATCAGCATAACGCACATCTTCAATTGTACCAGGTTCATGCTGTCACTGAGGGTACTGACGCTCAGGCTACCGTCACTGTTCGAATGGAAGAAGAGGGAAATATAGCAACTGGCCAATCTGCTGATACTGATACCGTTGTTGCGAGCGCAAAAGCATATATAAATGCGCTAAATAGATTGTTTATTCGTAGAGGTAGAACCGGACAAAATAAACGAGAAGTTAATTGGAAAGATGTTTCTTAGTGCAGCCATAGTGATTATTTTTATATTATTTCACTAGAGCTACGCCGAACCCTGGCACGTTGTAATTCAATGTGGCCCATAGCTGTCCAGCCAACAATATTGGTTTCAACAGTATCTTTTCGAAATGCCGATCGTAGCGCTGTGTCAAAAATCTTTCTGTCTTTTTTTGAAATGGGCGCTGGGTCTATGATTATTTGCCCTCCAATTCCACGTAAACGCAGCTGCCTTGGAAGATCATGAGCCGTAGCTAGATTTGCTTTGAGGGCAGCCGCAGGACTTGTATCCGATCCCGTATTTATGTCTACCGTCGCACATGCTCTAGTGGTTTCGACGAAATAATGCCCAGCATTAGTTTCAATTCTGTCAGATTTTAATTCGTCCAATAAGTCTAAAATTCCCAGAGTTTCAAAGCTTCCACTTTCAGAGAAAACATCTGCATCCTCAGACCATTCGCGCCAAGCAAGGGCATGAGGCCTATCCGCTTCTAAGATCAATTCTTGCTCACTTGAGTCGTCAGAATATATTTTCTCAGCCAAGCTGAGCATTTCCTGTGCATCATCTAAAATTTCTTTGTCAGCAGCATTTTTACAACTAGACCGAAGGATCATTCCTTCTTGAAAGTCATCTAGATTACTCCGTATCAAAGAAACTAATTCCTCTCTACGGTCTTCATTTTTTATTTGTCTTGAAATGTTAAGGCCAGGGTTCTCTGGGGTGATAATTACATATCGGCTCTTCAAAAGAATTTTTTGGCTCACTGGCATCGCTTTTCCAGTTTCTGCAAAACCCGATACTTGAACCAAAATACATGAACCTTGAGCTAAACCTTTACCCTGCCGCAAAAATGCGGAGCCGTCCGGAGTTTTAAGAAAATAACCGCCTTGTCCCTTAAGAGGTCGATCAACAGTCGCTCGGTAAATCTGCCCGGGAGCAGGAATATCACTTTCTATAAAAAAATCTTGCAAAACACCATCAACAACAAGAGCAGATGCTTCAAGATTTTTAAAATGATCTAGAACAATTGATCTTTTAACCATCTTTGCTACCGAAGATTGGGTATTTTAAAGAACCCAACAAATTCATTGTTTCAGTTAAAGGCAGTCCAACTATACCGGTATAGGAACCGCTTATCCATGGAATAAAAGAAGCGGCAGGACCCTGTATTCCATACCCTCCTGCTTTACCCTCCCAGTCCCCACTATCTAAATAAGCTTCTATTTCCTGAAAGGAGAGAACCTTCATTTTAACTACGCTTATTACGTCTTTTACTTTGAGTTGATTTTGTTTTTTGACCGCTACACACGTGATAACTTTGTGCCGTCTTCCAGATAAAAGAGATAAGAAACTGCTCGCTTCTTTCCGATCAGAAGGTTTCCCTAAAATTCGCCTACCCAATGCAACTGTTGTATCCGCACAAAGAGCGATTTCATCATCAGCTAATTCTAGTGCCTGAATTTTTTTTTCGGCAATTCTTCTGCAATACTCAAGGGGTAATTCTTTTTTGAGAGGCGTTTCATCAATATTTGGAGCACGAATTTCAGCCGGTGTTATCCCGACTTGTGCCAGTATCTCTCTTCGGCGAGGACTGCCTGAACCTAAAATTAATTTCACGTCTTACTTGTAGCGGTAATTTATACGACCTTTTGAAAGATCGTATGGTGTCATCTCCACTTGAACTTTATCTCCTGCAAGAACACGAATTCTGTTCTTTCGCATTTTACCTGCCGTATGAGCGATAATTTCATGGCCGTTTTCTAGCTCAACTCGAAATGTCGCGTTTGGCAGGAGTTCCTTTACGACACCTGGAAATTCGAGCAATTCTTCCTTAGCCATGTTCTCTCCTTAATTATTATGGACACGTGCATAGGCGAAATAAAACCAAATGAAAAGTATTTAAAATTTATCCACCTAATAACAGTAGATATTCTATAAATAGATTAACTCACTGAATGATTTTTTCTTTTCTTAAAAATTTTAGAATTTGAGGTGAGATATACTCAACAATTACTTTCACGCCGGCTGGGTTTGGGTGCAAACCATCAGCTTGCAAAAGGTATGACACATCTTTGCCATTTTTAATGTCATCAATCATAGGCTTAAAGTAGCTATCAATATAAGCAATACGCTTCTCTTCGACGAGATCTGTAAAAATAGCATCGAAATCTAATTTATATTGTTCGCCATAGTTTCCAGGTGCATATGTTCCAACTAACAGGACTGGGGTTTTATTATTTTCAGCGATGTTAATGATGGCTGATAAGTTTTCTCTCGTTAACTCAGGTGGAAAACCACGTAAAACATCATTAGCCCCAAGGGCAACCACCAATGCTGATACATCATCTGTTAAAGACCAGGACAGCCGCTCTAAGCCACCCGCTGTTGTGTCCCCAGAAACTCCACCGTTAACAAAGGTGATGTTCATACCTTCACTCGCGAACCAATTTGATAATTGATTAACAAGACCGTCTTCAACTGCTAAACCAAAACCTTGAGTGATGCTATCACCCAATATGAAAACTTTTTGTTCAGAATAGGCAAGATTTGGCGCCATATATATAATTAGCGGAATAATGGCCTTGTACAGCAGATTTTTTGCTTCATATCTAATTACACAATAAAAGTTTCTTAGGTATTTTATCATGCAGAGGCCCTCAATATTAATAGAAAATGTCTCATTATCTTTAGACGGTAATGCTGGGATTGTGGATATACTAAAAGATATTTCAATTGATATTCAAGAAGGTGAAAGCATCGGTATTGTTGGACCCTCAGGATCTGGCAAGTCTTCTCTTCTAATGCTCATGGGCGGATTGGAGCGGATTTCAAACGGTTCGATAAAGCTGTTAGGCCAAAATCTTGGCGAAATGAATGAAAATAAACTAGCAAGCTTCAGAAGGAGTAATGTTGGAATAGTTTTCCAGTCTTTCCATCTTATCCCAACAATGACTGCTTTGGAAAATGTTGCAGTTCCTCTAGAATTAAGCGGAAATAAAGATGCCTTTGGCCTAGCAGAAGAGGCATTGGGAAAAGTAGGCCTTGAAGATAGATTATCGCATTTTCCATCACAATTATCAGGTGGCGAGCAGCAAAGAACGGCTCTCGCAAGAGCAATTATTGCCAAGCCAAAAATTTTACTGGCAGATGAGCCAACTGGAAATTTGGATTATGAAAACGGAAAAATTGTAGCAGACTATTTATTTGAGCTTCATGGTGAGCACAACGCCACTCTGGTTCTAGTAACTCATGATGTAGATTTAGCAAATCGCTGTGGAAGAAAAATCAAAATCTCTGATGGCGAAATATTTAATCCATGAAAAATCTTCGAGGACTACCAATCTCTTGGCAACTTGCAAAGCGAGAAATACGGAACGGTTTTCTCGGTTTTAAGGTGTTGATTGCTTGTTTAGTGCTTGGGGTTGCAACAATTACAATTATTGGCTCAATCAAAAGTGGTATTGAAAAGGGTCTTAGCGAAGAAGGTGCTTTATTATTAGGCGGTGATGCAGAAGCAGAGTTCACATACAGATTTGCAAATCCGACTGAACTCGCTTGGCTTGAAGAAAAAGCAAATACTATAAGCGAAATAGTCGATTTTCGTTCAATGATTTTGGTCGAACGAGAAACAACTGAACGGGTTCTCACTCAAGTGAAAGCCGTAGATGAAAATTATCCTCTAATGGGTGAAGTAAATCTTTTCTCCAATATAATTTTTTCTGACGCATTACAAAAAAGAAAAGGATTGCCAGGAGCAGTTATCGAAAAAATTTTAGTAGACCGTTTAGATTTAAAGCTTGGTGATACTTTTAAATTAGGTCAGACACAATTTTACCTTGGAGGTGTGATTGAAACTATTCCTGATAATGGTAGCGACGGTTTTGGGTTGGGGCCGAGAACAATTGTTTATACTACCGACCTAGAGGACTCAGGCCTCCTCACACCTGGGACACTTTTTTCAACCAAATATCGGCTAGATCTGAAAGAAAATATAAATTTAGATTCAGTGTCAAAAAACTGCTGCAGAGCAGTTTGAAACAACCGGCATGCGTTGGAAAGATGCACGAAATGCTGCTCCCGGCATCAGTGAGTTTGTCAGAAGATTAGAAACTTTTTTAGTATTAGTTGGATTATCGGGATTGATCGTTGGTGGCGTTGGAATTGCAGCGTCAGTTAGAAGCTATTTACTTCTTAAAACGGCTACAATAGCGACACTCAGGAGTATAGGTGCATCAAATAATGTTATTTTTCAGACTTACTTTATCCAAATATTATGTTTTTCTTCTTTAGGTATTTTAATAGGGGTCTGTTTGGGGAGTATTGGTCCTTTTTTACTCGGAAACTGGATCACAGACACCATTCCAATACCAGTAAAAATAGGTATCTATTTTCAACCAATTTTTGAGGCAATCATTTATGGATTAGTGACTGCTATAACCTTTTCGTTATGGCCTTTATCTAGCATTGAGAACGTTAAGTCTTCCGAGTTATTCAGAAATGAAACGGAAGCTAATTATAAACTTCCTCGATTTGTATATCTTGCTACTATTTCAGGATGTATACTTTTTTTAATTGCTTTAGCCTCTTATTTTACAGGATCAATAAAACTCACGCTTTGGACCGCTTTAGCCATTAGCTCTGCTTTTCTCTGCTTAATTCTAGTCGCTGCTGTAATCAGGATAATCACTCAAAAAATTAGAATAAAATTAAGATTTAATCCTAAATTGAGATGGGCACTTTCAGCAATTACGGGCCCAAAAGAAGGTGCTATTATTGTCATCTTATCAATAGGAATTGGTCTATCCGTACTATCTAGTATTGGGCAAATCGGCGGAAATATTAGAACATCAATCCAACAGGATTTACCTGATGTGGCACCTTCATATTTTTTTATTGATATCCAAAAGTCCCAAATGCCAGAATTCCGTCAAATTATGGAAACCGATAAAGATGTGACTTCATTTGATGAAGCTCCCATGATTAGAGGAATAATATCGCGGATCAATGGTATGCCTGCAAAAGAGTATGCAGGGGATCATTGGGTTCTTAGAGGTGACCGCGGGCTCACTTACTCAAGCAAACCACTTGAACGAAGTAAAATCACTGAAGGTGTTTGGTGGGAGCCGGGCTATGAGGGACCTGCTCAAATAAGTTTTGCTGAAGAAGAAGGCAGAGAAATGGGCTTATCTCTTGGGGATAAACTGACAGTCAATATCATGGGTCGCGATATTAATGCGACCATAACTAGCTTTAGAGACGTTGATTTTTCTACCGCAGGAATAGGGTTCATAATGTCAATGAATCCTCATGCGTTACAAAATGCTCCTCATTCCTTTATTTCAACAGTTTATGCAGATCCAAAAGCTGAAGCTGAGTTGCTGCGAAAAGTTGCCAGCAAATTTCCTAATATTACTGCTGTAAGAATTAAAGAAGCAATTGCTCAAGTCTCTAATATTCTTTCTTCTATTTCTTCCGTAGTTTTATATGGAGCGACCACAACAATTTTGACAGGGTTTTTAGTTTTAGTGGGGACAGCGGCATCCACTGAAAAAGCACGTAAATACGAAGCTGCTATTCTAAAAGCACTAGGCGCAAGCACTGCATCTATTATATTTAGCTTTGCACTTCGATCAATCTTACTTGGTGGGGTGGCTGGTGCAGTTGCATTATTAATTGGCGTTGTAGGAGCATGGGCAGTATGCAGTTATGTAATGGGGACAGAGTATACGATAATGTGGCTTAATGCATTTGCCGTTGTCCTTGGTGGTATATTTGCAAATGTTTTCGCAAGTTTGTACTTTTCTTTAAGAGCCATGCGCGCGAGCACGTCATCAGTACTTCGTTCGGAATACTAAGATATCAAAAAATCAGTCACCTTCAGCGATATCACCACCAATTTTTTTTGAAAATCTAGACCTAAGACTTGGTAAAACAATCAGAACCATTGCTAAAATAATCAAACCTAAAGTCATTGGCCTTTCAAAGATAAAACCAACACCATCATACAATTGCATTGAACGAGAAAAATTATCTTCCAGCATACTTCCCAAAATAAAACCTATTAATAGAGGAGCCAAAGGATAATCAGCAAACTTCAAAATGGTAGCACACACACCGAAACCAACTAAAATCAATAACTCAGTCGAATTGTTTTGCCCTATGTAACTACCCATTAGTGTGAAAAATAAAATAAATGGAATTAAATAGGTTCTGGGAATTGTAAGTACTTTCGCAATATACGGAATTAATGGTAAATTTAAGATCAACAAAACAATATTACCGATGTACATTGATACGATGACCGCCCAGAATATTTCTGGACTATCAGACATAAGTCTCGGTCCAGGAGTTACATTCAAGGCAATTAATGCACCCAATAAAATAGCTGTAGTTCCTGACCCTGGAATACCAAGCGTAAGCAAAGGTACAAAGGACCCTGTGCAAGCTGCATTATTGGCAGTCTCTGGAGCTGCTAAACCTTTAATTGAGCCTTTTCCAAATTCTTTTTGCTCTTTTTCTGGAGCAAGATTGCGCTCTACCGCATAACCCAAAAATGATGCGATTGTTGCACCAGCCCCAGGCAAAACACCTATAAAAAACCCTTGGATAGATTGCCTTCCTATAACAGGTGCAATCTGACGGCCTTCCTCACGAGAAATACGCAGGTCTTTTATGTCGTTTTTATTTCCACCTTGTACAGAACGAGCCGGGTTCATTACTAAAAATATAGCCTCTGGTAAAGCAAACATAGCCATAGCAAGAGTGATAAAACTAAACCCAGATTGGAGGTCCATCAAACCCATTGTGAACCTGGGCATATTAAAAAGAGCACCCTCCCCGACCGTTGCCATCATCAGGCCTAATAAAGTCATTAAAACTGCTTTTGCTACATTTCCACTGCCCGCAAATGCGGCAATTGCAGATAAGCCAACAATCATTAGTGCAAAGTATTCGGCAGAGTGAAACAGTAGAGCGACGGTTGAGAGAGCCGGTGCAAATATCATCAATAAGACAGCACCAATTGTTCCACCTGCAAATGACGCTATGGCTGCAACGGTTAACGCCTTACCAGCCTGTCCTCGACGCGCCATGGGGTATCCATCAAAACTCGTTGCAACTGTGCCAGCAACACCCGGTGCGTTTAATAAAATGGAGGATGTTGATCCACCAAAGATAGCTCCATAATAAACGCCGGCTAGCAAAATTAATGCAGCCGAAGGATCTCCAATGGTAATCGCAACGGGTATCATGATCGCTATTATGGACATGGGGCCAAGACCTGGCAGCATCCCGATAAATGTCCCAATTAGGCATCCGAGAATAACCATAACAATGTTTTGGAATGAAAATGCAGCCCCTAAACCAATCAACAAACCTTCGAGCATCTTAATTTCCCATCAAAGAAAAAACGGTAAAGGTCTCAGAAAAATTCCTAAAACACCCTGAACCAAATACCAAATTATTAACGTCGCAAGAGCTGTTATAGGAATTAGAAAATAAATTTTTCTTTCACCTAAAACTACACCACCCAAACTAAGAAATGAAATAGTTGAGAGCAAAAAACCTGCTGGCCTCAAAAGCAAAGCATAGGCTACCATTAACGCTAGCAAAATAATTGCTTCTTTTATCTTATAGTTTTTGAGCTCACTCAGATCCATGTCAGTAGAAGAACTCTTTTCAATAGGACGCTCAATCCTAAATAAAATTACAAACGATGTCACAACCGCTAAAACAGATAGAATTTTGGGAAATGTGCTTGGCCATATTGGGTTGCGCCTCATGAATGGTGCTAAAAGTTCATCCATAGTGAAAAATGCTGCATACCCATAGATTAAACTAATACACAAAATAAAAAATGCGATCCAACGATCTAATTGCATGCGCTCTCACCCAAAAAAAATTGACGGCAGTAGAACTGCCGTCAACAAGATTACTGTAAACTTACAAAAATCCTAATTTTTTCATAAGATCGCCAATAACTTTTTCCTGACCTTCAAGAAAAGTTTGGAACTTGTCACCTGGGTTATGTATATTTACCCAACCGTTTCGAGCTCTAACAGCTTCCCACTCTGGTGTATCATACATCTTAGCAATTGCGTCTTGATAGGCAGCTAACTTATCAGCTGGCAAACCAGGAGCTGCAAAAAACCCTCTCCAGTTAACAAAATTTGTGTCTATTCCCTGTTCTTTCATTGTCGGAGCATCTGCAAATGCATCAACACGCGCATCAGAAGTAACACCTAAGATTTTTACTTCCCCAGCTTGTGCCATTGCTACTGCCTCAGAAAAGCCAGTTGACAGAGCTTTAATTTCACCAGATAGCAACGCAGCCATGGCTTTACCACCAGCGTCATATGGAATGTATTTTACATTCAAAGCATCTTTTCCTGCTGCTTCCATGACCATTGCCGCTACAAGGTGATCCATGCCACCAGGTACTGATCCACCGCCTATTGCTGTCCCAGAAGGATCTGCATCATAAGCACTTATCAAGTCACTCATTGAATTTAAGTTACTATCGGCATTCACCACGAGAGCTGCATAGTCTCCAATTGTTCCAGAAACTAGTGTTAGATCACGAAAATTATGTGGGAAAACACCTGTTAAAGATCGAATAACGATAGGGGTTGAGTTCACCATTAGAGTGCCATGCGAACTATCAGCATTTTCGATAAGGTAGCCAATGGCCTTACCGCCACCACCACCAGACATGTTTTCATAGGATGCACTACCAACAAGCCCCGCACCTGTGAGTGCCTCACCGGTACCTCTTGCGGTTCCATCCCAACCACCACCTGCTCCACCGGGGATTAAAAAGTGGATACTTTCGACCACTTGATGCCCACCTGCGTATGCTGGACCAGCGATCATAAGAGCAGCAGAAGCAGCAATAGCCGCTCGCCGCGTGAAATTGAATATTGTCATTTATTTCCTCCCGTTTGACAAAAGCATAATTTAACGCTCATCAATGATAGATATGAATTATCAACCTGACACCAACCTTACACCAAAATTACTGGGCTTACCTGAATGCGTTTTTTACTGATAGAAGACAATCAGAACTTATCTTCAGCCGTATCAGAAAGATTAAGTTTAGATGGACATGTCGTTGATCAAGCAGAGAGTTTAGGAATTGCAAATCACTATTTGTCAGTATCATCTTATGATTTGATTTTATTAGATATTATGCTGCCCGATGGCGATGGCAGAGATTTTTTACTCAACCATAGAAAACAAAAAAATACGACTCCCGTAATAGTGCTAACGGCACGTTCAGAAATATCAGATCGGGTCACTATTCTAGATCTGGGAGCTGACGATTATATGGTTAAACCAATCGATTTTAATGAATTGGAGGCTCGTTGTCGCGCAGTTTTAAGGCGTAGATCGGGAGAAGCTCAGAATCAAATAAAGTTTGGAGATGTTGCTTTTGATTCGCATTCGGGGACTTTGATGACAGGATCGAGGTCAATTCAATTACGCGCTAGAGAGATAAGACTTCTCGAAGTTTTTTTTCGTCACCCGGGTCAAATTTTTTCAAAGGCAAACCTTGTAGACAAACTCTTCCCTCTCGAAGTTGATGTAACAGAAAATGCTATTGAGGTTTATATATTGAGGTTAAGAAAACATCTTGCCGAAACTAATGTAAAAATTACTACCGTTCGAGGGTTGGGCTATAAGTTGGAAACTCCATGATTAATTTCCCTCTTCAAAGTTCAATACGAAGAAGACTAGTTTTTCTTCTCCTTATGGGTTCAGCAACACTTGCTTTCTTACTATACTTTGTTGTTCAGTCAGTTGCGAGACAAGCCGCACAAGAAAGTCAGGACAACATACTAGCAGCATCTGCTGTGTCTATCTTAGATGGAGTAAAATTGGTTGATGGCCAAACTGATGTTGATATGCCTTATTCATCATTATCAATGTTAGATAGTGTGACTGACGAACGTGTTTTTTACGCTATTTATTTAGATTCCAATCTATTAACCGGATATCCCGAATTAATTAAGCTGCAAACTAATACTGCCATGGTACCAGTATTTTCTTTTGGAACTCTGTTCGACGTTGACGTACGTATAGTAACTGTAAAAAGACAAATTGGTAAAAATGAAGTATTTGTTTCTGTTGCACAAACCCTAAACGGACAGATCAAAGTTTTGAGGAATATTTCAAGTATTGCTCTAGGCGTAGGATTTGGGTTTTTTGTTTTATCAGCAATACTGGCCTTTTTGATTGCAGAGAGCACAATCAAACCTTTGAACCGCCTAACATTGTCTGTATCGCGGCGAGGCCCAGACGAGTTAAGACCTGTATCAGCTCCTGTTCCATCTGAAATGGTACCTTTAGTAAATTCATTAAATAACTTCATGACACGACTGAAACTATCACTTCAAAGATCAGAAGAATTTATAGCAGAAGCAGCACACCGAGTACGCACTCCACTTGCTGTCGTAAGAACACGTACAGAAATACTATTAAGAGAGGCAAAAACAAAAAAGTCTAAGGCAGAGTTATTAGAGGTACTTAATGCCATTGATGATAGCTCTCGCACGGCAGGCCAGTTACTAGACCATGCCATGGTTAGCTTCCGACTAGATAATTTGAGTGAAGATGAAATAGAAGTTCAATTTTTAATAAAGGATGTAATAGACCGTATATCACCTTTGTATGACTTAAAGGGTATTCAAATTAAAAATAATAGTATCCAAAATTGTAGGGTTATAGGCGATTCAATATTGCTACAAAATGCCCTTCATAATGTGCTAGATAATGCTTTAAAATATTGTTCCGAGAACGATACCATCACAGTAACGGTCAAGGATATCAGTCAAAATTGTATCATTGAAATTTTGGACAGTGGAGAGGGTTTTCCCGAGAACAGCGCTTTACTCACAAATAGGTTCACGCGCGGAGAAAATACAAAGGGTATAGTGGGTTCAGGCCTTGGGTTAACAATAGCCAAAGATGTTGTGGAAGCTCACGGAGGCAATATAACTATATCAAATACTGAGGAAGGTGGAGCATGCGTTACATTTACATTACCCTGTTCTTAATTTTTGCGCCACTACAAGCGTTTTCACTTGATATAGAAAATTCTAAATTTTTTGGAAAAAATGATGCTGAAGTGAAGATACAAATTCTATCGACTGCTGATATAGAATTTTTTGCTCCAATGATAAATTCATTTTTGGAAGAATATCCAAATTTTGCCATTAACTATATTGTAGCCAGTTCTACAGAACTATTTAAAGAAATCAAAAATGGAGATCATAAGTTTGACCTAGTCATTTCGAGTGCGATGGATTTACAAACCAAACTCGTCAATGATGGCTATGCAGTAACTCACTTTCCTAAAATCAATAATACGATCCCAGACTGGTCCACTTGGAACAATAGAGTTTTCGCATTTACTCAAGAACCGGCAGCAATAGTAATTTCAAATGAAATTTTTAAAAACCTACCCAAACCAAAAAATCGGCAAGAAGTTATAAGTCTTTTAAGAAATAATTCTTCAATCTTTAAAGAAAGGTTGGGAACCTATGATGTAAGAACTTCAGGACTTGGATATTTGTTTGCAACTCAAGATGCACGGGCCTCAGAAACTTACTGGCGGTTAACCGAAGTAATGGGATCTTTAAACACAAAACTATACTGCTGTTCATCAGATATGATTGATGCCGTTGAGAGCGGTGAGTTGGCTCTCGCTTATAATGTACTTGGCAGTTACGCACTCGGTCGAGAGTCTGATAAATTTACAATTATTCTGCCCGAAGACTCCACAACCGTTATGCTTAGATCAATCTTTATTACCGTAAATGCCGAGCACCCAAATGAAGCTGGTATCTTCATAGATCATTTACTGCGTAAAACTTACATTGAGCAATCTTCTCCAATTTCGTCATCAGAAATTTTAACATCCAAAACAAATTCTGATTTAAATCGTATTCGTTTGGGGACTGGCCTATTGGTTTATTTGGATCAACTAAAATATCGATCCTTTATAAGAGAATGGGAAAATTCAATTCTCCAAAATTGAGCTTCTACTATGCCTGATAAAGGGGGGCTTTGTCATTGTGAACATGTTAGAATTGTCAGCTTAGCGTCAGCTTTCTTATTTATGCTTAGGAGAGTTGCATCAAAAATAGGCCCCAAAATGTCAAGCTTTACTGATCATAAATTACGATTTGATTTAACTAATGAGTTACACGCCAGACCATTTCCAACATTTGGCGCCCCAGGATCTGTAGCGTTTTTAGCTTTAAAAGTGGAAAAAAATGCTGCCGCTCGAGATAAAACAAAAGATACCGATTTATTAATAAAGCTTTTGGATAGATTTGGAGCTCCCCATCCACAGCACGGGGCAACACACTATTCAGGAAGCTTAGGGAGAAATTCATTAAAATGGGAACAACACACTGAATTTGTAACCTATACTATTTATTCTCCAGCTTGTTCTGAACGCGCCTTTGACCCAGCAGTTTTTGACGTATTCCCAGGCGATTGGATTGAAGAAATCAATCAAACACGGATCACTTCAGCTAACATACGGTTAGAAATAGACACAAACGTGGACCAAATTAGTACGAAAATTCAAAGTTGGTTCGTACCAGAAAGCTTAGCAATCAGTTATGTTTTAGACCAAAGTCTACTTGTTGCAGCTGACTTTCGTATAGACGAAAGTGGGCACCAGAGATTTGCTGTGTTTGCTAGCAACTCAGTAGGCGAGCGTAGAATTGGTCGAGTTGTCCAACGCTTATGCGAAATCGAAACATACAAAACACTATCGATGTTGGGTTTTGCAAAAGTAAAGGAAATGCAGGAATCCCTAGGGGTTATGGATGCTAAACTTACTAACTTGATCAGTTCTATGAAGTCTTCAGACTGCGTACCCGAAAATACTCTAAAAGATCTGTTAGCTATTTCTACAGATCTTGAAAACCTTGAAGCCCAAACATCTTTCCGGTTTGGAGCTACAGAGGCATATGAGGCTATAGTTAATCAGAGAATAGAAGTCTTAAGAGAAGAGCGTTTCTCCGGAAGGCAAAATTTCAAAGAATTTATGATGAGACGCTATGAACCAGCAATGCGCACCGTAAACTCTGTTCAAAATAGATTACAAGCAACTGCCAATAGAGCGCGACGAGCAGGCGAATTACTTAGAACTCGGGTAGATGTAGATAGGTCGGCACAAAACCAAATCCTATTGGAAAGCATGGATAAGCGAGCAGATCAACAACTCAAGCTTCAAAAAACTGTGGAAGGTTTCTCAGTTGTTGCGATCAGCTACTATGCAGTTTCACTTATTAGCTATTTAGGCTTTCCATTTGCAGAAACTTTAGGAATTAGCAAAGCTCATTTTACAGCAATTATAACACTGCCAGTAATTTTTTTAGTATGGATGTCTATAAAGCGAATACGCTCCAATGTCGGATGAAATTTAAGGTTTTCTTTGGAAATTTATTACTTCGCTAAGGATCAATAAAGTCGGACGGAACCAAGAGCCCTAAATCTCTTGATTTTTGGATATCATTCTTTCTTCTATTACCTGGCAAACGAACTCCTTCTATCTCCTCGATATTAATGAGTAATTTTTCTAAACGATTGTAAAAGGAGCCGTTATCTCTTCCTGGATCTATGAACATTAGAAACTGGCCCACACCTGGCGGATCGCCATCCGGATCGAGAAATGAACTGGCTTCGTTACTCGGCCTCCCACCAGAAAATGTTGCTGCTAATATTTCAACCATTAGGGCCAATGCACTGCCCTTAGCCTCCCCAATAGGCAACATTGATCCTTTTAAAGCTTGATCAGGATCAGTCGTTGGTTTTCCTGAACTGTCCAGTGCCCAACCTTCTGGTATTTTAGTATTTAACTTTTTCGCATGCATTATTTTTCCACGGGCAACCTTGGATAAGGATAAATCTATAACTAACGGATCGTTTGCTATTCGTGGGACTGCAAAAGCTATTGGATTAGTCCCGAAAAATGGATCTTTACCACCCCAAGGGGCAATTGCCTTGGGTGTATTTGCCATCATCACTCCAATGAGACCTTGCTTAGCAATTTTTTCAACCTGTACAGACAAAGCCCCACAATGATGCGAGTTGAAAATTGATACTATAGCACTTCCATATTCTTTTGCCGTTAAGGCACCCTCAGTAATAGCTTGGTCAAGAGCAGGATATGCAAAGCCATAATCAGCATCTATTGAAATAGACGTTGGCTTGGGGTGTTCTATTTTAATTTCCGCATCTACATTAATTTTTTTTGATTTAACTTGAGCGATATAATCTTTTACTCGCGAAAATCCATGCCCAACTTGTCCCTCAGCCTCGGCTGCAACGAGAGCGTTTGATACTGACTCGGCAACGGCTTCTTTTACACCGTTTCTTTGAAAAGCTTCTTTTACTACTTGTTCAGCTTCAGAAATAGATACCCTGGTCTCTAAAGACATTTGAAATCTCTTTTTAATTGGTGGCTGCTTTGCAGCCACCAAATTTTAATTCATCTAAGCACTTCTATAAAGTTTTGTCATAGAAAATTCACGGTGACCAAGTGCTTCTGCCGCTGTATTTCTACCATTGGCTGTTCTTCGGATCATATCTATAAGAGCATCGCCTGCTTCATCGATTGTTTGATCTCGTCGAAGAATACCGGATACATCAACATCAATATGTTCACCCATGGTTCTGACAGTTCTTGGGTTAGCCGTAATTTTAATCACAGGTACAATTGGGTTTCCGACTACATTGCCCTGTCCTGTTGGAAATGTATGTATGACGGCTCCGCCTGCTGCCATGAGGGTCACGCATTCTGCAGCCGCTGATGAGCTATCCATAAAATACAAACCTTTTCCTGAATTGGGCTGTTCTGCAGGATCTAAAATATCTATGTATTGAGACGTTCTGCCAATTTTTTCTAAATTGCCCAAAGCTTTTTCTTCGATCGTAGTTAACCCACCAAGTATATTACCCTTGGTCGGTTGACTATCAGAAAGATCGTCCGTTTGATGGGCGAAAATAACATCATCTTGGTAAGCCTTCCACATTTTATACCAACGCTCACCGACTTCCTCATTGATAGCACGTTTTTGACAAATATGCTCAGCACCAGTTATTTCTGATGTTTCCCCAAAAAATCCTGTAATTCCTTCGGGTAAAAGTTTGTCATACATGTTACCAACGGTTGGGCATGAACCCAACCCAGTAGTCGTATCACTTTCACCACATTTCGTTGAAACCCAAAGTTCTGAAATAGAGCATTCTTCTCTCTGCACCTCAGTTGCTTTGTGAACAAAGTCTTTCGCGGCCCAACTTGCTGCTCTTATAGTTTCAAAGTCACCTTTTTGCTCAATTGAGAATTCTGCAACTTCTTTACCAGTCTCACGAATTCCATCAGCAATTCGTTTTGTCCAATCAGGTTCAATCCCAATAACTACAACCGAATGAACATTTGCATTACTGCCTGTACCAATCATTGTACGAAAATGTACTTCCAAATCTTCGCCAAATTGCAACCGTCCATAAGCATGAGGAATTGCCATAGTGCCTTTTACATTATTGGCGACAGCTTCACATGCTGCGTTTGAAATGTCATCGACTGGTAGTATTAAAACATGGTTCCTAACGCCAACACGCCCATTTTCTCTTCGGAAACCTTTAAATGTTATATTTGAATATTTTGATGCCATTTTTCTATCCTTACCAGCGTTTGGTTTTGCAATTATGTGTGTGAACATGTCCGCCTTTGGGGATGTCAGCAATTATTTTACCAATATCTTCCCCATATTTAACTGCTGTATCACCGTTCTTTAAATCCTTAAGAGCTATCTTATGCCCAATTGGTACATCTGCACCCGCAGTCAGCGTAAAAGTTGAATTATCGTGCGTTACACAACAAAACATTTCAGTTCCAGCCGTTAAGCCTTCAACCACAACAACACCAACATTATCTTCGTGATCGTGAACTAAAAGATGCGGTATATTCGACATATTTCTCTCCTATTTTTATTAATCATTTGGGCTAAGTACAATTTTTGGAGAGGGTACTTTCCCCTCCCTTATCTCACTAAAAGCTCTGTTTCCTTCTGAAAGAGGTCTTCTTTCGATCCAATCTAATGGACCAAGACGGCCATCAAAAATCGCTTTAGCAGTGTCTTTGAAATCTTGTGCTGTATACGTATACGTACCAATAAAACTGACTTCTTGAAGAGTAATTCTTCTGACATCAATTCCACCTAAGTCTTCACCTAATCCTATATGAGTAATTACGCCACCTGGAGATACTTTTTCAGATGCTAACTCACGGGTTTTTTTAAACCCAACTGCATCGACAACAATCGAAAATAATTCATCAACTTTTTCGACAGCGACTACGTTACAGTTGTCATTAAGGTACTTTCTCCGAATAGTATTAGGTTCGACAATTACTATGTTTTCAATTTCCATGGCTTTAAAGGCAAGGGCCGACGCCAAACCTATTGCACCACCACCAATAATTAAAACATTTCTATCCATACTCGAATGTAAAGCCTCAAGTGCTAGCCTAGAAGCATGCCAACTAACAGCTAGTGGTTCAGTTAAGGCAGCTTTTTCTAAAGGAACATCTAAGGGTACATTTACTAAATTAACTTCAGGAACTGATACCATCTCTGCAAAAGTGCCCTCGCGTGGAGCCATTGAGATGATTTGACGTTTTGAACAAATATTTTCACGTCCAGAAATACAAGCTTGGCACTTCATGCAAGTCACGAGCGGATTAATTGCAACTCTCTCTCCATTGCGATCTCCACCCAAAATAATGCCGGATGCTTCATGACCTAATATCAAAGGAGCAGGCCTTCGCTCATCATGGCCAAGGTAAGCATGCATATCAGAACCACAGATGCCAGCGCTATCAACTTTTATTAGTTGCTCGCCAGATTTTACAACTGGGTCGGCGACTTCACGGAAATCTAATTTTTCCTCTCCGACATAAACAAGTGCCTTCATTTTGCTGTGAAACCCCCATCAACCATGAGAACCTGGCCAGTAACATAACTAGAAGCCTCAGAACAAAGAAAAAGCAAAGGACCATCTAGATCCTCCATCTCACCATTTCTGCCAATACAGGTCTGATCAGCATTTCTTTTAGATCTTTCTGCATCTTCAAAAACTACTTGAGTTAATTCCGTGGGAAAAAACCCCGGACCAATTGCATTCACACAAATGCCGTCGGAAGACCAAGCTTCGGCCATTGCTCTCGTAAGCTGTCCTATTGCACCTTTTGAAGCACCATATGCTATTCCACCAGGAAATGCCCTAGTGGTTTGTACTGATGCAAAATTTACAATTCTTCCCCAGCCTTTCTTTTTCATTTCAGGAACAAGAAGTTGGGATAAAAAAAATGGTGTTGAAAGATTTAATGAAATCGTTTGATCCCATCCAAGATCAGTTACTTCATCAGCTGTTTGCCGAGTATTAACTCCAGCCGCATGAACTAGAATATCCGGTGGACCAAACTTGCTATTTATTTTTTCACTCAAGTCTCTCAAGAGACTACGATCAGAAATATCAGCAGATATGAAAGAAAAATTCTCTCCCAATTCCAAAGCCAAATTTTCCAAGGCCTCTTTTCGTCGAGCCACACCAACAACATTAGCCCCAGCCAACGCAAGCACCTGGGCTGCGCGACGACCCAACCCAGAACTTGCACCCGTCACAACAGCAACTTTTTCTGATAGGTTAAATAATGAAGCAAATCTATCCATTGGCAGTTAAATCAAACTCCTCATTAGGAAAAAATTTAGCTAAACGAACATCTGCAGCCCGCGCATGACCCTCCATCCCCTCTAGCCGAGAAATTCTAGCTGTAGCTTCAGCAATCGATTTTGATCCCTCTCTCGTTGCTCTTTGATACGTCACTATCTTCATATATTTGTGGACGCTCAAACCACCAGTGTAATTTGCAGCTCTTGAAGTGGGTAAAACATGGTTAGTTCCCGCAGCCTTGTCACCATAAGAAACAGTTGTTTCCTCTCCTAAAAATAATGAACCATAACATGTTAAGCGTTCAAGCCACCAATCAAGATCATTAGCCTGCACCGTGAGATGTTCAGGTGCATATTCATCAGAACAAGAAGCCATTTCCTCCCTGTTCCCACAAACAATTACCTCCGCATAATCCCGCCAGGCCGCAGTTGCATTTTCACGGTTCGTCTCTGGCAGATCATCAATCAACTTTGGAACCAAATTCATTACATTATTCGCTAACGTTTCGTTATCTGTAACCAACCAGACAGGTGAATTATAGCCATGTTCTGCTTGCGACACTAAATCTGTAGCTACAATAAATGGATCAGCAGTTTCATCTGCCAAAATCAAACTATCAGTGGGACCAGCTATCATATCTATTCCAACTCGACCGAACAGAATACGTTTTGCCTCAGCTACAAACTGATTGCCAGGTCCAACTAAAATATTTGCCGGCGGCAACCCAAATAAACCGTAAGTCATGGAGGCAACTCCCTGAACGCCCCCCATGGCCATTATTTTGTCGGCACCGCAAATATGAGCGGCATAAATAATCGCCGGAGCAACGCCAACATTTGGCTTAGGAGGTGAGCACGCCGTGATAAATTTACAGCCAGCAACTTTTGCGGTTGTTACAGTCATTATAGCACTGGCAATATGACTATAACGACCACCAGGAACATAACACCCAGCCGCATCAACTGGAATAACCTTTTGACCAGTTACAAACCCAGGATGAATTTCAATTTCAGTGTTTTTTAAAGTTTCCTTCTGCCGTTCTGCAAAGCGTTTCACATTGTCATGAGCAAACTCGATATCATTTTTTAACTTTCCTGGCACTAAGTCACTTGCCGCCTGTATTTCATCATCCGTTAAAATTATATTCCCTTGATACTGATCGAATTTGGACGCATATTCTTTAGCCTTTGCATCACCACCACTCTCGATATCTGCAAGAATATTTTTTACTGTTTCATGAACCTCTGAGGCATTTGATTTTGGTGTTAGTTGTGCCTTCTTTAGGTAAACTCGTGACATATTTGTGTCTCCTGTTTAGAGCGTCTGCTCTTTTTTGTTATATCGAACGGATGAATAGAGGGATAACCCAATAATTACTGCTCCAATGGCTCCAGTGATAGTTTCAGGAACCTCAATGATTGATTGGGCAAACATAATTATGGAAAGAGCAAAGATTGAGTAAAAAGCTCCATGCTCAAGGTATCTAAATTGTTGAAGGGTACCTTTTTCGACCAGCATAATAGTCATTGCGCGAACATACATCGCACCAATCCCAAGACCTATCGCTATCAAAATAATGTTTGTCGTTAATGCAAAAGCTCCGATGACACCATCAAATGAAAAACTCGCGTCAAGAACTTCCAAGTACAGAAATGCGCCAAGTCCACCGCGAGCCCCCATATTGGCAGTACTATTTGAGTAATCATCAAGAAAACTCCCTAAGCCATCAACAAGAGTAAAAACAAGTAATCCAGAAATAGCTGAAAGAAGAAATGATGCCTGCTGACTTTCATGAACCACTTGCGACATGAACGAAATAATCAACAAGACCAGGGCAATTTCAAAACCTCTAATTGAACCCCACTTCCTTAAATTTCTCTCTAGACCAACTATCCAATCAACAGATTTACCTTCATCTATGAAAAATTTTAGCGAAACCATAATTAAAAATGTTCCACCAAAAGCTGCAATTGAACTGTGAGACTGATGAATAATATGCGAATATTCATCAGGGTCTGAAAGAGCTAAATGCATTGCTGCAAAAGGATTTATCCAGGCAAAAGTCGCAACGATAGCAACCGGAAAAACTATGCGCATTCCAAAGACAGCTATGAGTATACCCCAAGTTAAAAATCTTTGACGCCATATAGGTGTCATCTCAACTAGTTTATTGGCGTTCACGATTGCGTTATCAAAAGAGAGAGCAATTTCCAGTGCTGCTAAAACCGTTCCAACTAGCAAAAATGAAAAAACTGCGCTTAGGGTTTTTTCAGTTTCCCAACCTAACCAAGCTGACAAGACTAAGCCCACAAATGTAACAATCAATGGCCACTTAAGATAGGAAACTGCTGATCTTTTTTGAGACATAAGTTTACTGCCCAAAGACTTGGTTTGGTAGCCAGAGTACAATTTGAGGAAAGATAAAGATAAGTATCAAGCCTATCAGTTGGATGAGCATAAATTGCATCATTCCAAAATAAATATCTTTCAGATCCCAATTTGGGACAACACCTTTCAAAAAGTAGGCAGATAAAGCTACCGGTGGAGACAGCCAAGCTGTCTGAAGATTTACGGCTACTAAAATTCCAAACCAAACCAGCAGATCATAGGAATTTAATCCATGAATATCCAAAGCGGCTACGGTAGGCAAAAGGATTGGAACAACAATTAATACAATCGGCACCCATTCGAGCGGCCAACCGAGTAAAAAAATCAATGCCATTATCATTATTAGAATTAAGTAGGGAGATAATTCTAATTGGAGCATAAACTCGGTCATCATTTTAGGCGTACCCAGATTTGAGAACTCAGCACCAAAGAAGTTTGATGCCGCCACAAGAAACATGATTAAAACCGTTATCTCCAGAGATTTAATCAAATTATCAAAGAACCCAGGAATTGTAAATTTTCCATATCCCAGGGATAGGAGAATTGCACCAAATGCACCCATGGCTGCTGCTTCTGCTGGTGTGGCAAAACCCAGAAGTATTGAGCCCAAAGCAAATGAAATCAGAATTGTAGGTGGCATTAAGCCCGCAAAAAATTCATTCCAAAGATCTGAGAATTCAAACCTTTCCAATGCGTCTTTTCTGTAGATAGCGAGACTTAAAACACCAAGAAAAGTAGAAAAAAGAAATAGAACCAAAGAAACCCAAGGGATGCTGTCACCCCATGCTGCCATCAGACAATAAAGATGAAACAAAACCGCTAATGGAAGTGCAAAGCGAAGAATGTTTAAATTTCGGTAGGCTCGAAAGGCAATCAATATAGTTACAGCTAGAACTATCAACCCACTGAAAGGAATAACGCTTGCGAAGGCACCGCTGATACCCAAGCCAAATACACGACAAATTGTAAGAACACCTAAAGAAATTAATGCAATTTCAGCACCATAATAGTCAGATGTTTTTGGTTGATCTTCTTCCGATAGTATTGGGCCCAAATTAGGATTTAACCAACAACGGCCAAGAGTATAGATTAGATATAAAGAGGCAAGCAATGCCCCGGGGATAAATGCACCACGAAATAAATCTAGTGTTGACACCTCAAGTACTGGGCCCATGACTATAAGCATTATTGATGGGGGAATTAGGATACCTAAAGTACCCCCAGCTGTAATCGTACCAGCCGCCAACTGAACATTATAACCTGAACGCGTCATAGTCGCACCAGCCATAATTCCCAATAGTGTAACTGAGGCACCGACAATTCCCGTCGCTGCAGCAAATATTGTAGAAACAATCAAAACAGCAATATAAAGAGACCCCCTGACCCGCGCCATAATCATCTGAATTGATGTAAAAAGACGCTCCATAAGACCTGCCGCCTCCATAACAATTCCCATAAGGATAAATAAAGGAACTGCCATCAACTGATCATTCAACATAGTAGAGTTTGTATTCAATGTAAGAAGCAATGTAGTTAATTTGAAATTGGATCCCCAAATCCCAAAAACGAAAGCGAGGAAAATAAGTGTAAATGATATTGGAAAACCAATAAAAATAACGAAAAGCATTGCTGCCAACATAATCAGACCAATAGTTGGCTTTGAGAGCCCCGGCCTTGTTGAAATGATATCCGTAAACCATTCGCCACCCGGCGTCAGATCTGGGGAAAAGACCGCCATAACCAACCAAAAGAGCCCTACTAAATAAAATGGAAAAACCTTCAAAAAAATGCGTTCCCGCTCCTTCCCCATTTTATGAAAAGCTCTAAACAGTTCTGGGAATCCCTGGAGCATTAAAAGCAAACCTCCAACAGGCATTGCTAAGCGTGCAGGCCATAAAACAGGCTGCCAAACACTATCAAAAGCAGTTTCTCCACTTAAATAAGCAACCTGCCAATATTGCGCTGCAATTATGGTAAAAAAGATCATCGAAGGAATAAAGAACGCCATGTAGAGAACAGCATCCACAGTGGCCTGGGTTTTATCACTCCAATTACGGTAAAGAAAATCAGCCCTAATATGAACACCACGCATCAATCCATATCCCGCAGCACCCATAAATAAAGCTCCTGCTATCATTCGGCTAATATCGTAAGCAAAAAGTGTTGGCCCAAGTCCTAAAGCTCGAGCTGTATCATCCCAACCATAACTTACCATGATGGCAAAAGAATTTCTGGATATAACTTCAAATACCACGACAGCTATTAAAGGAATCATAAGCAAACAAAGGAGCTTACCAGCGAAATCGTTTAGCCGGTCAATAAAACCCGTAACTGGCCGTTGCCAAGCCGTCATGTCGGCCGGTGTTTCTCCTGGTCTTTCTGTTCGACGCTCGGCAATCAGCTCATCAGCGATTTCCAAATCTTCTGGCACCTGTTCGTCTGCCATGTCCAATCTCCCCGTTAGATATTCTTCCTCTTATAAGGAAGATTTTCTTTATAAAAAAAGAGCTTAAAGCACTTTATCAATAAAGAAAGATCGTGGAGCCAATAGGCTCCACGATAAATCAAAAAAGTACTACTTCAAAGTGGCTGCGTGAGCTCTTCCCAAACCTGCGTTTGAAGTTTGAGCGCCTGACCAGTATGGAACAGCAATATCAGCAAAATCTTTTTGTGACTGCCAAACTTCAGCAAAAAATTCGTTTTCTGCTGCAGCTTCTTCAAGAAGCTTTTTGGCTGCTGCCATATATTCGGTAAAGTAATCAGCTGGTGTATCTTCTAAGATAACACCATGGTTCTCTGTTAAGTCTTTAAGAGCCTTACCGTTGTTTAAAATCCTATAAGAAAGGGACTTTGTAAGTGATGCGTTTGCAGCAACTTCTAATGCTTTCTTTTCGGTTGCAGATAAACTGTTGTATACATCACCATTTAGGTAAAAATCCGCATTAACAGTCACTTGGTGTAGACCCTGCAGATAGTAATGCTTCAACACTTTTTGAAAACCAAATACTGAGTCTGGCTTTGGACAGCACCACTCAGCCGCGTCAATTGCCCCTTTTTCAAGAGCTGGCAAAATATCACCACCACCCATGGCGACAGCCGCAACACCAATTTCGTTATATGCTTTTCCAACCATACCTGGAGGTGCACGGAAACGTAGCTTACGGAAATCATCCATAGATTCTATCTTATTTGGAAACCAACCTAATGCTTCAGGACCAACTGGTTGTAATAGAAAACCTTTTACGTTAACGCCCATTTCATCCCAAAGTCGGTCATAAAGTTCTTTACCACCACCATACTGAAACCATGATAAGAACGCGATGTTGTCAATACCAACACCAGCACCCGCAATTGGCGCACCAAAAAGGTTAGCTGCAGGGTGCTTACCACCCCAGTAGTGAGTCCAGGCAAATCCTGCCTCAACCAGACCAGAGTCAACTGCATCTAAAATATCGCGTGGGCCAACAACTGCGCCTGCAGGCAAAATTTCGATTCTCAACGAACCACCTGTTAGCTCAGCAACATCGTTTGCAAAGTCTTCTACCATGCGCACTTCGTCACCTGTAACAGGAAGCACAGACTGAAGACGAATAACGGTTTCAGACATCGCTGCTGACGCCAAGAGAGCAAGGGACGTAGCCCCCGCGGTTAAAATTTTAAAATTGAACATGAATCTCCTCCCATAGTTCAACGCCCCCTAGTCAAAAATAACAGCCAAGTCGGGGACTTATCTTGACCTTTATTTAAAGATGCTGAGTGCATCCTTATTCTAATTAAGACATTAGCTGTTAAGCCTCCTTCAAAATTAAATCACTTGCTTTTTCACCAATCATTATGGCTGGAGCATTTGTATTACCGCTTGTGATGCTAGGCATGATTGACGCGTCAGCGACACGTAAACCTTCAATACCCCGCACCTTTAAATTTGGAGTAACCACCGACATTTCATCAGTTCCCATTTTACAAGTACCAGTAGGATGATAAATTGTAACAGCAGTCCGTCGAACCCAGTCCAAAGTGCCCTCTTCATCACTTAAAGGAACGTCTGCGCCTGGCGCATATTCCTCCAAAATATGTTTCTTCAATGGTTGATGCTCAGCGATTTTGCGAGCAATCTGCACACCTTTCACGATTGTTTTACAGTCTGTGGCTGTAGATAAATAATTCGGGTGAATATCTGGATGGTCTAAATAATTTGGAGACTTTAAAGTCAAATGACCTTTGCTTTCTGGTCTCAATTGAAGCACTGAGGCAGTAAATGCTGAAAATTTATGGGGGCCTTTAGATGGCATATCAGCACTAAACGGCTGGATATGAAACTGAATATCTGGAGTTTCCAAATGATCTTCGGTTTTAATAAAACCTGTGCCTAAACTTGCAGCCATAGTCATAGGGCCACGCTGTGTCAGTATGTATTGAAGGCCAATTAAAGCTTTTTTAGCATAGTTGCTCGTTTCTGTATTTATAGTGGATAAATCTGTCTTGAAAATTGGACGAGCTTGCAAGTGATCTTGCAAATTTTTACCAACGCCACCCAAATCACGAATAACGCTTATTCCTAGATTTTGAAGTTCCTCTCCGGAACCGATTCCTGAAAGCATAAGGATTTGTGGAGAGCCAATTGAACCTGCACTAAGTATAATTTCCTTTTTGGCGGAAATTGTATCTATATTACTTTTTGTATCGATTTCTACAGAAGAGGCTCGTCCATTTACAATATTCACTTTTTTCGTCTGTGCGTTTGTAATAATTTTTAAATTTTTACGACTTTTGAAGGGTGTTAAATATGCAGCAGCAGCCGAACATCTTCGGCCACCTTTCATAGTCAATTGAAAATGGCCCACACCTTCTTGGTCAGCACCATTATAATCGTAATTACGCCGATAACCTGCCGTCACGGCAGCATCGACCCAATGGTCCACAATATCTCGATTTAGGCGGGAAGATTGTACAGAAAGAGGACCATCTTTTCCCCTGAGCCCACTTTCATCAACGCCATCCCATTTTTCTGAGCGCTTGAAATAAGGCAAAACATCATCCCAAGACCATCCGGTACAACCAAGTTGAGACCAAGTATCAAAATCCTGAGGTTGTCCACGGACATAAAGAAGACCATTAATTGAACTCGAACCACCCAAGACCCGGCCTCTTGGCCAGGGTATAGATCTGCCAGCAATACCCTTGTCGGGTTGTGTCTCATACCGCCAATCAGATTTTGGATTACCCATAGTACGAAAATATCCAACGGGCACATGTATCCATGGATTACTATCTGCGGGCCCTGCCTCAATAAGAGCCACGCGGTAATTTCCACATTGCGACAAGCGGTTTGCAACTGCACAGCCAGCAGATCCAGCGCCTACGACAACGTAATCAAACTCCATTAATCCACCTAATATCAAAAAATGAGACTTTTTTTCTCGATTATTGCAAAATATTACGTTACAGTTAATTTAAGAGAACGCAACAGTTTTATTTGAGGAATTAAATGACGACCAAAGAAAGGATACCAACCAATTTAAGAACGCTGCTCATTTTAGAAATCCTGGGAAAAAGTAATAAGGCAATGACAGCCACCGAAATTAACGACGTTTTGCAATTACCAAAACAAACCGTACATCGTTTATGTAGCACTCTTGAAGAGAATGGTTTTCTTACAAGAGTTGGACGAACGAAACGCTATCAAGCTGCACGTCGATTAAGGGATTTAGGAATGGGTTTATTATACAATTCCCGCGATCACATAGCACGTCGACAGATTCTTCTGAATATTGCTAACAAGGTGAAAGAAACAGTAAACTTCGTTGTTCCAGAAGCGTCTGGAATGAACTATATAGACCGAGTTGAAACTGACTGGGCATTTAGAATTCAACTACCAATCGGAACCAACGTACCATTCCATTGTACAGCTAGCGGCAAGTGCTTTTTAGCCAGCTTAAGTCCCAAAAAGAGAAAGATGATGATAGCATCGATGGACTTAAAAGCGTATACAAAAAGTACCCATGTAAGAGAAGATACTTTATTATCAGAGCTCAAACAAATTGCTAAACAAGGTTATGCTTTAGATCAGGAAGAATTTATGGATGGGATGGTAGCAATCGCCGTACCCATCACTGATTATCATGGACGATTTGCTGCCGCAATTGCGTTTCACGGGCCCACCCAAAGAATTTCGATAGAAAATGCTTTGGCTCGTAAAGACATCCTAACGCAAGCTGCTGAGGAACTTGCTAAAAGTCTATTTAGCGAAAATTAAAATCTAAATGCCGCAGTCAACAATCGCCTTTGCGAGTACCGGCACTGTTTTTGAATTCAGACCGGCTATATTCAAACGACTATCTCCAACCATATAAACTGCATGATTTTCTCTTAATTCATTAACTTGCTCAGGTGACGCCCCAAGTCTTGAAAACATGCCCCGGTGATCAGCCAAAAAACCAAAACGATTTGACCCAGATAACTTTTCTAATTCGGTTGCCAATTGTGTACGTAAGGAAAGCATTGACGTTCTAACCGCCTCAAGCTCTTCCATCCAACTTCTTTTAAGTTCTTCGTCAGATAAAACCATTGTGACAAGTCTTGCCCCATGGTCTGGCGGAAATGAAAAGTTTTGGCGATTTAGAAAAGCTAGCGTCGACTGATTTAAATCGCGGGCATCTTTATCATGAGACACTACTATCAAAAGGCCCGTACGCTCGCGATAAATTCCAAAGTTTTTTGAACAGCTAGCCGCTATTATTGTTTCTGGAACGCTGTTCACAAGCTTTCTTACTCCAGAAGCGTCTTCTTCCAATCCGTCGCCAAAACCTTGATAAGCAATATCAATCATTGGTGTTGCCCCTGATTTGAGCAAAAGCTCAATGACAGCGTCCCACTCAGGCGCCTTAAGATTGGCACCTGTTGGGTTATGACAGCAACCATGAAGCAAAATAAGATCACCTTCTTTTGCGTTTTCCAAATCAGTCATCATAGATGAAAAGTCAACGGCTCGCGTCTTCGCATCAAAATATCGGTAAGGCTCAACGGGAATTCCTAAATACTTCAGAATTGATAAATGATTAGGCCAAGTCGGATCTGAAACAAAAACTCGCAAATTAGGGTTTGCCATTTTTCCCAACTCAAAAGCCTGTCGTACTGCACCAGTACCACCAGGTGTTGCCGCTGAAGCAGTCAAATTTTTATCGAATTTATCACCTAAAACTAGGTCAATCATCGTTTCAGAAAATTCTGGAGTGCCTGTTAAACCAACATAGGACTTTGTATCCTGTGTCTCCCACAACATATGTTCGGCTTGCTTAATTGATTGCATAATTGGTGTTTGACCGGAAGCATCTTTATAAACACCGACACCAAGATCAATTTTATTCTCTCTAGGATCTTCTTTATAAACTTGCATTAGAGCAAGGATCTTATCCGCAGGCTGTTGTTGTAAAGAATTGAACATTAATTATCCCCCGTTTCTACTGGCACAGTTGGATACATTCCCCACTCAGTCCAACTCCCATCGTAGAGCGCATGATCAGTTTTCCCAATGCGATCTAGGGCAAGATTTATAATTGCTGCAGTAACACCTGATCCACAACTAGTAATCACTGGTTTGTCCAAGTTTACAGCTTTGGCTTTGAAATGCTCGACCAATTCATCTTGAGATTTCAAGGTTCCATCTTCGTTTAGAAGATCACCATAAAAAATATTTTTCGAACCTGGAATGTGCCCTGCTCGAAGACCAGGCCTTGGTTCGGGCTCTTCTCCTCTGAACCTACCCGCAGAACGTGCATCCAAAATTTCAAAGTCACCAAGTTTTGAAGCAGATGAAACTTGGGTAACATCTTTGACCATTTCATCATGGTACTTTACGAACATATGTCTATCTCTTATCAAAGGTGGAGAACTATCAACTGTTCGACCCTCCCTTAACCATTTAGGAAGTCCGCCATCAAGGACAGCAACGTTCTTTTGACCCATGACTTTAAATAGCCACCTAACTCGAGCCGCAGAAAACAAACCATGAGAGTCATAAATCACAATTTGGTGCCCGTCCCCAACCCCAAGCTTTCTCACTTTAGACATAAACTTTTCAACTGGTGGCACCATATGAGGTAGATCTGAACGATGATCGGAAACATCGTCGATATCGAAAAATCTAGCATTGGGAATATGCGACTGATCATATTCAGCTTTTGCATCTCTATCAACATTAGGAAGGTACCAAGTGGCATCCAAGATTCGAATTTCAGGGTCCGACAATCGGCTAGAAAGCCAATCAGTTGAAACTAAAACCTTAGGATCATTTTCCATTCAAATTTTTCCATTAACTTTTTACAGCTGACTACAGTCTCATAATAAATAGGGCAAGCATCAACATATTTTAATCACACTAAAAATTCCTAAACTTCTTCCAAGCTTATCATATTACTCAGATTGACGCAGGAGCCTTTGTTTTTGTCGTCCCCAATCTCGTTTTGCCTCATCGGCTCGTTTATCATGAATTTTTTTGCCTTTGGCTATCCCTATCTTAATTTTCACTTTCCCAGTATGATTGAAATACATGACTATAGGTACCAGCGTCATTCCTTTGCGTTGGGTTTCATTCCACAACCTAGACAACTCTTTTTTGTTCGCCAGCAATTTCCTCTTTCGCCGCTCTTGATGGCCCCAATTTTTTGCTTGTTCATAAGGCGCTACATATGAATTAACCAACCAAAGCTCACCATTTTCAATTTGGGCATAACTTTCTGCAATGTTTGAACCACCATTGCGCATTGATTTAACTTCAGATCCAAAGAGGACGACACCACACTCCAGATCATTTTCTATGGCATAGTCAAATCGCGCACGCCTATTTTCAGCAATTACTTTATAATTTGGATCTGCTTTAGTTTTACTCATCAATTATTCGCTTACACACACCAGCAATTATTGTCCATAAAACGATAAGTTTACACAAAAATTTAATCGACAGCTCACTCAAACAACTCTAATTTAAGATTAATTAATGGGGGAAGTTATGCGCGACAACAATTTCATTACAGAAAATAATGCAAAACACTTATGGCATCCAATGGGAGCACCGGGTGACTCAATTAATAACCCACCTAAGGTAATTACTAAAGCCAATGGATCGCAGATTAGCGATATAGAAGGACATACAACCGTCGATGCAGTTGGAGGGCTTTGGTGTGTTAATTTGGGCTACTCAAATGATGCAATTAAAGAAGCCATATCTGAGCAACTCAACCATCTGCCCTATTATTCTGGTTTTGCAGGAACAACCAACCCAGCTGCCATCGAGGCATCTTACATGGTCACTGAGATGTTTAAGGCTGATGGAATGGAGCGAGTCTTTTTCACATCGGGAGGATCAGACTCAGTTGAAACATGTCTAAGGTTGGCTCGTCAATATCATAGGCTACGAGGAGAACCCACTCGGACAAAGTTCATATCTTTAAAAAAAGGATACCATGGAACGCATTTTGGGGGCGCCTCTGTAAATGGTAATAATCGGTTCAGAATTGCATACGAACCTTTATTACCAGGATGTTTTCACCTTCCAAGCCCATATACCTATCGAAATCCATTTAATGAAACTGATCCCAAAAAATTAGCTCTTAATATTGTACAAGCCTTCGAGGACGAAATTGCTTTCCAAGATAAAAACACAATTGCCGCTTTCATTATGGAACCTATTCAAGGAGCAGGTGGCGTCATTGTTCCAGACGCATCTTTTATGGGCCTTATGCAAGAAGTTTGTGAAAGGAACGGTATATTAATGATTTCGGATGAAGTCATAACTGGTTTCGGCAGAACTGGCTCTTGGTCAGGTGCAAGACACTGGAATGTAAAACCAGATATGATGAGCATGGCTAAAGGTATTACATCAGGTTATTTTCCTGTGGGCGCTGCTCTAATGAGTGGAAAAGTGGCAAGTGTTTTTGAAAACTCTGCAAGTTCTGAAGCGGGTATTTTCCATGGTTATACCTATTCTGCTCATCCTGTAGGTGCGGCAGCTGTTTGTGCTTGTTTATCAGAAACTCAAAGAATTAGCACGAAAGATAATGCCGGTGTCCGTGGTAAACAACTTTATGAAGGCATACAGAGACTTAAAAAGAAATTTGACGTCATAGGAGATGTCAGAGGAGGTCAGGGTCTGATGGCCGCTATCGAAGTAGTCAGTGATCCGAATAAAAAAACTCCTATGGACATGGATACAATGAAAAAACTGCATCAGAAAACCTACGAAGCTGGAGCTATGGTTCGACTAGGGCTGAACAATATCTTAATGTCTCCGCCTCTCGTAATATCTGAAGCCGAGATAGATCAGATTTTGGATGCGTTAGATTATGGGTTTTCATCAATATAATTTAAAGCTCTACCAAAATAAATTTTTATTCATAACACACGATAGTCGCCAGGTTTCAAATTACCCAATTTCCATTCACCAATTGAAGTGCGAATAAGGCGAAGCGTTGGAAACCCTATTTTTGCAGTCATACGTCTAATCTGCCTATTTTTTCCTTCTTTTATTTTTAATTCAAGCCAACTATCAGGAACAGATTTGCGTACTCTGATGGGCGGCTCTCTATTCCAGAGCCATTTTGGTTCATTTATTAACCTTGCTTTTGCTGGCCTTGTAACGCCATCCTTCAATTCAAGACCTTTTCTTATGGGATCCAAATTGAAATCTGTTGGAATACCTTCAACCTGGACAAGGTAAGTTTTTTCAACCTTAAATTTAGGAGCGGATATCCTTGATTGCAACTTCCCTTTATCAGTCAAGATCATTAATCCCTCACTGTCCAAATCCAATCTGCCTGCTGGGTAAACATCTTTTATATCAATAAAATGTGATAGGTTTTCCCTTTCATCAGCAATGCCTTCTTTATCACTAAATTGGGAAAGGACATGAAATGGCTTATTAAACAACACTAACATATTGAAAACGACTTACTCGCTTTCATTACACCAGTTTCTATTTTTCGCCAGTTCAATATTGGCGAATTTGTATAAGCTAATGCCGTTGGGTGATTAGGACTAAGAACACCTAATTGTATAAGTAGCGAAGCAATGGCACATTCAGAGGCTCTAGTTCCACCATCAGCAACTTTCAGTGCAATTCCTTTTTCCAACTCTGGTAAAATTGCTACAAAAACACCTTCTGCCCCAGTTTTTAGAATTGCCTTTTTATCACATGCTTTCATTAAGCTTGTGCAAGCTCGACCTTCACCAGCAACTAATTCCGGGTAATTTACCATAGCATTTCTTAACTTTAGGGCCGCTTTGCTAAGACGATCATTTCGATTATGTGCGGTTGAAAACCAAGCCATGGTCTTAGCAAGTGAAGATAAAGGCATTGCAGGATTAGGAGCTGAGCAACCATCTATGACAATCCCATCAACTTTATTTTGAGTTAATTCCTGGAATACATCCATAACCATGAGCTGAACGGGATGGTTGGGATCTGTGTATTCTGGTCCAGCATTCAAGTGGCGCGCTACAGATAGAAAGCCGGCATGTTTCCCAGAACAATTATTATGAATTTGACAAGGTGATTGTCCTTTTTTACGCATCTGATTTTTTATATGGGGGTCTTTTGGCGGCTGAGGACCACATCGCAGATCACTTTCATCCAACTCAAGATGGGAAAGCCAACCAAGAACTCTTGATATATGGATTTGCGCCGCATTATGCGAAGCACAGGCGAGGGCTAATAAATCTTCTCCAATGCTAAATTTTTCCTCCGCACCTGAGATTATCAAAGGGAGAGCTTGCAACATCTTTGCAGAACTTCGAGGTAAAATTAGTGCACTTGGATCACCCCATTGATGGCTTATTTCACCATTTTTATCACAAATTACTGCAGTACCAGAATGAACAGACTCCAAATATGAACCTCGCCATATCTCACACATAATTTGTGTTTTCATAAAATTTTTACCTTTTATTTATAATTTAACTTTCTCAGGGGTTTAAACTGAAGCATATTTTAGGCTAAAGTTCTGTCAATCAAATATACTGTTTATACGGGTATGACTTAATAAAGAAAAAATCTATATAAGGATTGGTTTTGATGATAAAGGAGCAGGTATATATGAAAATTTTGAAACCATTAGTATCAGTAAAATCAATTATCGCCCTAATTGGCATAACTTTCTCAACATATGCCTATGCACAAGAAACAAGTAGTAACAAAGTTGCTGATAAGACAGATTGGGCTATTTTTGTGGAAGACAATCCTAAAGAATGCTGGAGCGTTTCTAAACCAAAAAAAACAATCAACACGCGAGATGGACGTATTGTAAAAGTAAAAAGGGGAGATATTCTGCTTTTCGTAAACTTCAGACCAGAAAGCAAAGTTAATGGTCAATTAACATTCACTGGCGGATATCCTTTTGCTGAAGGATCAAATGTAAACCTTAATGTAGATGGTACTAACTTTGCTCTTTTCACTGAAGGTGAATGGGCTTGGGCTCGTTCTGATGAAGATGATGCTACGATCATCAAAGCAATGAAAAAAGGCGCCAAAGCTATTTTGACCGCAAAATCATCCCGCGGGACACAAACACAGGATACGTTCTCTTTGCTGGGCTTTACTGCTGCAGTTGCAGATGCTGAAAAACGCTGTAAGTAGCTTTATTTGCTGAACGGCATAAGCTGATACCTCAATGGGTAGGGCAAAATTTGACCTGAGGAATATTTTGACTGAAGCAACACAAACATCAAAGGCACTAACACACAATTTTGTAACTGTGCCGAGGAAATCTCCCAACGGGCCCACCAATTTAGTTGGTCTAACGCGCGTAGATTTAAGAGAAGTTTTAATAGAAAACGGCACCCCAGAAAAACAGGCAAATATGCGTGTAAGTCAAATATGGCAGTGGATTTACGAAAAAGGTGTTCGCGATTTTGATCAAATGACCAATCTTGCGAAACCTTATCGAGAGAACCTAAAAAAGAGTTTTCAAATATCAGTCCCAGAAATAATCACAAAAAATGTTTCAGAGGATGGAACACGCAAATACTTAATGCGGATCAATGGTGGGCATGAGATAGAGACCGTTTACATCCCAGAAGAAAATAGAGGGACACTTTGCATAAGTTCGCAAGTCGGGTGCACACTAACATGTTCTTTTTGTCATACTGGAACTCAAAGACTGGTTAGAAATTTATCTTCTAGTGAAATTGTGGGCCAAATATTGGTAGCACGAGATGATTTAGGTGAGTGGCCAATACAAGGTTTGCCAAAAAATGAAACCCGGCTGCTTTCAAATGTAGTACTGATGGGTATGGGGGAACCTCTTTATAATTTCGAAAATGTTCGTGATGCTATGAAAATCACAATGGATCCAGAGGGTATTTCTTTATCAAGAAGACGAATTACGCTTTCGACCTCTGGTGTTGTGCCAGAAATTTCAAAAACAGCAGAAGAAATTGGATGTCAATTAGCAATCTCTTTTCATGCAACTACCGATGAAATTCGAAATAAGCTTGTACCAATAAATAAAAAATGGAATATTGCGCAGCTGCTGGAAACTCTCAAATCTTATCCCAAAGTATCCAATTCCGAGCGAATAACATTCGAATATGTCATGCTGAAAGGTGTTAATGACTCTGATGAAGACGCTCGTCGATTAGTACAATTAATTAAAGGAATTCCAGCCAAAATTAATCTAATCCCTTTCAATGAATGGCCAGGATCACCTTTTGAACGTTCAGACTGGAAACAAATTAAATCGTTTGCAGATATAATATATAAAGCAGGCTACGCCAGTCCGATTAGAACACCAAGAGGCGAGGACATCATGGCTGCTTGCGGTCAACTTAAATCTGCATCAGAGAAAAAACGAAAATCTAAAAAAGATGCAGTGCCCTATACCTGAGCACAGAAAATTAATCGTTTTTCAGACGAGCATTTCGAGCCGCTAATAACTTTAGTCTAAGTGCATTCAGTTGAATGAAACCCGCAGCATCTTTTTGATCATAAGCTCCCGCATCATCTTCAAAAGTAACATGAGCCTCAGAATAAAGGGACGCATCTGACTGCCTTCCAATTGTGCGGACAGAACCCTTGAAAAGTTTTAAACGGACCATACCGGACACAAATTCCTGTGAGCTGTCTATTGCGGCCTGAAGCATCTCGCGCTCGGGAGAATACCAAAATCCATTATAAATCAATTCTGCGTATTTAGGCATAAGGCTATCCTTTAAATGTCCCGCTCCACTATCCAAAGTTATTTGCTCAATCCCCCGATGAGCCTCCAGTAATATCTCTCCGCCAGGAGTTTCATATATTCCACGCGATTTCATGCCAACAAACCTGTTCTCTACGAAATCTAATCGTCCGATACCATGTTTGTTCCCATATTCGTTCAAAGATGTCAGAATTCCGGCAGGCGACATATTATTGCCATTAATTGCTACGGGATCACCCTTTTCAAATTCCACCTCAATTATCTCGGCCTGCTCCGGTGCATCTTCTGGGTTAATCGTACGTTGGAAAACATACTCAGGTGCCATTTCTGAAGGGTCTTCAAGAACTTTGCCCTCAGAAGAAGTATGAAGTAAATTTGCATCAACAGAAAAAGGTGCTTCACCTCTCTTGTCTTTTGCAATTGGTATTTGGTTTTCCTCGGCAAAGGCGAGTAATTTTGTTCGACTAGTCAAATCCCATTCACGCCAAGGAGCAATTACTTTTATGTTTGGATCCAAGGCATAGGCCGATAATTCGAATCTAACTTGGTCATTGCCTTTTCCGGTTGCGCCGTGTGCGATTGCATCTGCACCAGTTTCGGCAGCAATCTCCACTAATCTCTTGGATATCAATGGCCTCGCAATAGAAGTTCCTAAGAGATATTGCCCCTCATACACAGCATTGGCACGAAACATTGGAAAAACAAAATCTTTTACAAATTCTTCGCGAACATCTTCTATAAAAATATTTTGAGGCTTGATACCAAGAAGTTCAGCTTTCTTTCTTGCGGGCTCTAGCTCTTCTCCCTGACCCAGATCAGCAGTAAAAGTAACAACCTCACACCCATACTCACTTTGCAGCCATTTTAGGATAATAGATGTATCCAGGCCACCTGAATAGGCTAACACTACTTTTTTGGGTTTGGACATAATTAGACACCTTATACCTTTAAGAACAGCGCGATAACTGTTTTTATCATAATGGGCAAGCACACATGTTTTGTATTTAAACTAGTTAAACCTTGGCTACTTAAATCTTTTGAACGCTTGTAAGATAATGAAACTTAATGCAAAGCTGTGATATGGAACACTTCAAAGAAGCGGCAAGAGACGCCGAAAAATCGATGCGTGGGGTCTTTGAGCGGACTCCTCTTCAAAAAAATGAGCACCTCTCTGCAATTTATGGTGCTGATATCTGGCTAAAACGTGAAGATTTAAGCCCCGTACGTTCTTATAAATTACGAGGTGCATTCAATTCGATGCGGAAGCAACAAAAAAACAAACTTTTTGTTGCAGCTAGTGCTGGAAACCATGCGCAGGGTGTTGCCTATATGTGCAAGCATTTTGGCGTAAAGGGTACTATTTTTATGCCGGTAACTACTCCAAAGCAAAAAATTCAGAAGACAGAGATTTTTGGGGGTGACTCAATCCAAATTGAGTTAGTCGGAGATTATTTTGATGATTGTTTAAAGGCAGCACAAGATTATTGCAAAAAAAACGATGGGCATTTTTTATCACCATTTGATGATGTCGATGTTATTGAGGGACAAGCTTCAGTTGCTGTTGAAATAGAGGCTCAGCTAGGTTTTTGTCCTGATCATATTGTTATGCCTGTTGGTGGTGGAGGGCTTTCAGCTGGTGTTCTTAAATATTTTGAAAATAATTCCCAATATTCATTAATTGAACCTCTTGGTGGAGCATCACTTTGGGCTGCATTAATTGCTGGGAGACCAGTACCTCTGGATAAAGTTGACACCTTTGCGGATGGTGCTGCTGTTGGGCAAATTGGAAATAAGCCTTTCGAAACTCTTAAATCGATTGGCTTAGCCAATGTGTTGAGAGCCCCAGAAGATAGAGTATGTATAACGATGTTAGAAATGCTAAATGTAGAGGGAATTGTTCTTGAACCAGCCGGCGCTCTTTCAATAGACGCATTACAAGATTTGGGACAATCAATAAGCGGCAGATCTGTTGTCTGTATTACGACAGGTGGGAATTTTGATTTTGAGCGATTACCAGAGGTCAAAGAGAGATCACAGCGTTTTAAGGGTGTTAAAAAATATTTAATTCTAAGAATGCCACAAAGACCGGGCGCTCTAAAAGAGTTTTTGAACTTTTTAGGCCCCGATGATGACATCACAAGATTTGAGTATCTGAAAAAATCAGCCCGAAATTTCGGATCAATACTAATTGGCATTGAAACCAAAGACCCCAATCATTTTGATGATTTTTTTAAAAAACTATCTGAAGCAGGTATAACTTATTCAGACATTACAAATGATGAAACGCTAGCTCAATTTGTGATATAATGAACTTCAAGGATCAAACTATTTTGATTACTGGGGGTGCCCAAGGTATTGGTCTTTCTTTATCAAAAAAGTTTTCCTCCATCGGTGCAAATGTCATCATCGCAGATAAAGATAGACAAACCCCAGATATAGCTGACCGTATCGGAGTTTTTGGTTATGTTTGTGATGTGACAATTGAACAGGAAATCAACGATTTTATAACTTTTGCTGAAGAAAAATTTGGCCAAGTTGATTGTTTCATTTCAAACGCCGGAATGATTTTTGTTGACCCAAGCCACGTTGCATCTGCCTCAAATACAAACTGGGAATTAAGCTGGAGGTTGCACGTAATGCAACATGTCTTTGCTGCAAGAAGATTGTTGCCCGGTATGTTGAAACGTAAATATGGTTATCTTGTGAATACAGCTTCGGCCGCTGGGTTACTTTACCAAATAGGGGATGCTCCCTACAGTGCTAGCAAAGCTGCTGCAATAAGTTTTTCAGAGGGCATATCCATATCTCATGGCGATGATGGGATAAGGTCTTCTGTCATATGTCCGCAGTACGTAGCAAGTAATTTATTAGGCTTTAATGACCCATCAGAAGCTAAAAATATAGACGGGTTATTAACCCCGGATACAGTCGCGGGAAAAGTCATTGAATCTATGGCTCGTGAAGAGTTTTTAATCTTACCACATCCGGCTGTTAAAAAGTATTTAATAAATAAAGTTTCAGATTATGAACGATGGCTAAACGGAATGCGCAAGCTGAAAAAGAAGTCTATCGCTCAACGCGGCTCGGCGAAACCAACAGATATTCTCCATCTAATTTAAATTATTTTCAAGGTAACTCTCTAAAAAATGCAAATCACCTCCAAAAAGAAAGCGAGTTGCGAGATGGGAATGCATAATATGAGCCGAATGGCCCTTTTCTAGTGTATGACTTGTTTTTAACGACGGAATAGCATGATATATTTTGCAGACCTTTTCAGCATACATGCTGTACTCAGGCATATACACAAAGCGCTTGTAAACACCCAAGAATCTTGGCTTTGATATCAACCATCCCGTCTCCTCCAAGACCTCACGGTGCAAAGCCTGGATGGGATTTTCTCCCTTATCTACCCCACCACCTGGCAACTGAAACTCAAAGTCAGGTTCCTCCTGATAGGTTAATAAAATTTGATCACCTCGTGTCAAAATAGCGTAAACACCTGGTCTTCTAATATATTTTTTTTCTAAATTGGGGACATTTCCAAAACGCCGCATGTTATTTTCTCACTCAACTTATCTTGTAGCTACTATATAGACAGGGTATGCGTGTCGCTAGTGTAATAAAGAAAGAATACCATGAATTCGTCAGCTATAAATTGGGATGATACGGTACTGCCATTTCAACTTGATAAATCTGACATACGCGGTCGAGTAGCACGCCTCGATGGCGTTCTAAACGGAGTTCTTAAGCAACATAATTATCCTGATACTGTGGAAGCTTTAGTAGCGGAAATGGCATTATTAACAGCAATAATCGGGGAAAGCATAAAGCTGCGATGGAAACTATCTTTGCAAATACAATCAAAAGGTGCCGTTCGGATGATAGCAACGGATTACTACGGCCCATCTAAAAAAGGAGAGCCGGCAAAAATAAGGGCCTATGCAAGTTTTGATGAAAGTCGTCTGAGCAATGGGCCTTATTTTGAGCAGCTGGGTGAAGGTTACTTTGCTATCCTAATCGATCAAGGTGAAGGCATGAAACCTTACAAAGGTATAACGCCACTATCTGGTGGATCTTTAGCTGCTTGTGCTGAAGCTTACTTTGCTCAATCAGAACAACTCCCGACTCGATTTAAACTCAGTTTTGGGAAGTCAACGGAGAAGGATCGTAAAGAGCATTGGCGTGCAGGTGGAATCATGATTCAACACATGCCCAAGTCCTCAATAGAGGTTTCTGGCGATGGTGGATCAGGAGAAGATGGGTTAATGGTAGCTTCAGACTTATTAACCGGAGACGATAATGATAATTGGAACCGCGCTAACATCTTACTTGATACCGTTGAAGAAATTGAGTTGACAGGGCCAGTTGTTGGGCCAAAAAACTTACTAGTGCGATTGTTTCATGAAGAGTCTCCAAGAGCTTTTGAACCACAAAAAGTAGAATTTGGTTGTACCTGTAGTGAAGAACGCGTTCGGCAATCCTTATCTATCTATTCAGCCAAAGATATAGAAAAAATGACGACGCCTGAAGGACGAGTAACCGCAGATTGCCAATTTTGTGGAGCGCATTATGATTTAAGCCCGGAAACAGTTGGATTTCAGGCAAACAAAAATGGAAAATCATAAAAGCCGCCACATAACGAATATTAAGTCTAATCTTGTAAAATATGGCTCTTGCTCTTCTGATTTTGATTTAAATCCAGATATGGACTTAGATCAAAAATTCAATTTTCTTGAAGCAAGTGTGTTAATTCCAATTTTGACTTTTAAAAAAGATCTTGAAATATTACTAACAAAAAGATCGAACAGTCTTAAAAACCATCCAGGACAGATAGCATTTCCAGGAGGTAAAAAAGATCAAATCGACAGCAGTCCAATAGAAACTGCCCTTCGAGAAACACAAGAAGAAGTCGGTTTAAATCCAAAAAATGTAGAGATAATTGCATCTCTTCCATCACACAAAACCGCAACCGGTTTTGTCATAAAGCCTTATTTAGGTCTGATTAATCAACCTTTCAGTGAAACACTAAGGCAAGGTGAAGTAGATGAAATTTTTACAGTGCCCTACGAGTACATTTTAAATGAAAAAAACTTCTCAATTAAGACAAGAAAATGGAATGGATCGCAAAGAAGTTACTACGTAGTTCCATATGGTCCCTATTATATTTGGGGAGCGACTGCCAGAATCTTGCTAAATTTATCAAGAGCATTAAGCCAATGAAAATATCTGCTAACTGGCTAAGAAAACCGTCTACTCAGTCGATTATGGAAATATTAATCTCCGATGGGCATGAAGCTTACTTTGTAGGTGGTTGTGTGAGGGATACTCTATTTAACCTTAAGACAACTGATGTTGACATCGCTACTAGTGCTCACCCGAAAAAAGTTTTGGAAATTATGAAAAAGGCGGGGCTAAAAGCTATCCCGACGGGCATCGATCATGGAACAGTCACAGTAGTAGCTGATCAACAGAGCTACGAAATTACCACTTTTCGAGAGGACATTGAAACCGATGGACGAAAAGCTAAAGTAAAGTTTTCCAAATCTCTCACAGAAGATGCAAAAAGACGCGATTTCAGCATAAACGCTATATATTGTGAGCAAGATGGGACAATTTTAGATCCTCTGGGTGGGCTCACCGACATAGAAGAAAGGCGGATAACCTTCATTGGAGATCCTTATGAAAGAATAAAAGAGGACTATTTACGTATTTTAAGATTTTTTCGCTTTGCCGCATTATTCAGTACGAACAAAAAGTTTCTTGAGATAGAAATTTCAGCACTGAGTGACTTACGGGATGGGTTGGACACAATATCTGCAGAAAGGAAAAGTGATGAAATCTTTAAATTATTTGCCGCCCCTAATCTCATTTTTTCTATTTCACTAATGGAAAAAACAAATATCATTTCTAAAGTTTTTCACACCTATTACTTTAATTGTCTTGCTACCTTACAAGACATCGAAAACAGACATGAAATCTCACCTTGCGCTACTAGACGACTTGCGGCTTATACAGAAGACAATTTGAAATTACACTTAAGATTTTCAAACAAAACAGCCAACACTCATAAAATTTTAAGAGACGAAGCTGAGGGCCCGAAAGGCGCTGCCGAGTTGTCTTATCGCTATAGCGAGAAACTAGCGTTAGATATCATTCTTGTGAGGGCGAGCCTACAGGGCACAGAGTTCAGCAAAGATATACTCAGTCAAATAAAACTAGGATCCGCAGTAGAATTCCCAATTAAATCTTCGGACTTAGCAGAATATTTTTCCGGGCCCAAATTAGGAAAAATGCTTAAAATTTTAGAACAAAAATGGATTGAATCTGATTTTACGCTAAATAAACAAAAGTTATTATCAACTATCACATGATTGAAAAATAATTCGTCAATTAAGATCCAAAAGATATGAAATAATGTTCCGTTTTTTCGAAAATTTAGTTGATCCATTTTCCAAATACAAAGAGCTATACAATCCACCAAATACTATTCGTTCATTTTTGATGGATTATACAAAGCCTTTTGTAGGTGTATTTGCTATAACTGGTGTTGTTGCCACATTAGCTGCTGCAAGCGAAATTTATCTTATTTATTTATTGGGCTGGATTATTGATATTGTAAGCGGTGATCCCAGCGATGTTTTTAAAAACCATTCTAATTTTTTTATATGGGCAATAGTTTTTGTTCTAATAGTCCGACCACTTATTTTTGCCCTAGATGTGTTATTAATTAATAATACCTTAATGGTTAACGTCGCCACCCTTTTTAGGTGGCGAGCTCACAAACATGTCTTGCGACAATCAATTGGTTGGTTTGAGAATGATTTTGCTGGAAGGATTGCTAACAGGGTCATGCAAACTCCAAGATCGGCAGGAGAAGTCGTATTCCAAGTATTTGACGCTCTGGGATATTCACTAGCTTATGTTTTTGGAGGGTTAATTTTACTTAACAGCGTAGATTTTCGACTTATGCTTCCCATGGCAGTTTGGTTTTTACTATACCTTTGTTTAATAGTTTGGGTCGTCCGGAATATTAGCCCAGCATCCAAAGCATCTTCAGATGCTAGATCTAATCTAAATGGTCAAATTGTTGATACTTATACCAATATTCACTCGGTAAAATTATTTGCGTATCAAAACCAAGAATTAGATAGTGCAAAGGCAGCCATCGAACAAACTCGTCAAACTTTTGCCAAGGAGATGCGTTTATATACAATAATGGACTTTGGTCTAAATATTCTGAACGGTTTATTAACTATTAGTTTGATCGGAGTTTCAATTTTTCTTTGGTATATCGGCGAAGCTACAGCAGGAACTATCGCAGCTGCATCAGCCTTAGCAATTCGTTTAAATGCTATGACGGGTTGGATTATGTGGGCAGTATCTTCATTTTTTAGAGAACTTGGAGTCATTCAAGAGGGAATGGGTACTTTGGCTGATCCAATCAAACTAAGAGATCAAGAAAATGCTAATATTTTGGAAATTACAAAAGCTCAAATCGAAGTAAAAAGTTTAAGCCATCACTATGGCCTCAAATCGGGAGGTTTGAATAAATTAAACGTCACTTTTAGAGAAAATGAGAAGGTTGGATTAGTCGGACGATCTGGAGCTGGCAAATCTACTTTATTGAAGTTAATTCTGCGATTCTATGACCTAGAAGCTGGGGAAATTCATATAGATGGTCAAGATATCGCTCGTGTTACCCAAGATAGTCTTCATAAGAACATCGGAGTGGTTCAACAAGATAGTAGTCTACTCCACCGATCCATTCGCGAAAATATCTGCTATGGAAAGTCAAATGCTACCGAACGTGAAATCATTGCAGCAGCAAAAAAGGCACACGCCCATGATTTTATTTTAAATCTACAGGATGAATATGGACGAAAAGGATACGATGCTCAAGTTGGAGAACGCGGAATTAAATTGTCTGGGGGGCAACGCCAACGAATAACATTAGCTCGAGTAATTCTAAAGAATGCCCCTATTCTACTTTTAGATGAAGCTACCAGCGCTCTAGACAGTGAAATCGAAACCCAAATTCAAGATACTTTGAAAAATATGATGAAGGGAAAGACTGTAATTGCCATCGCTCATAGGTTGTCAACAATTGCACAGATGGATCGAATACTTGTTCTGGATAAAGGTGAAATCGTAGAGGATGGAGACCACGAGTCTCTTTTATCAAGGGGCGGCTTGTATTCTGAGCTCTGGCATCACCAATCTGGTGGGTTTTTGAAATCGCGATAAATGAAAACTTTGAGCATCAGCTTGCACCTTTAACAAATTTTATCAAGAATTCTGTTGCTGAACATTAAAATCTTAAGCTAATAAAGAAGAAAAAGAGCAGACAAAATACAAATGAAAATAAAATTAATCCTGATTACAGTTCTCTTTTCTTTTTTAAGTGCTATTTCCTCTTGGGCAAACAGTACAGCTGCAATCAAAGAGCCAATTACTTCTATTGTAGTCAAAAAATCAGACCGAAAAATGTATCTTTTTAGTGGAGAAAAGGTACTACGCAGATATCGCATTGGATTGGGTTTTTCACCTAAAGGCGACAAAAAATTTGAAGGTGATGGGAAAACACCAGAGGGTAAATATTACATAGACCGTAAGAACCCAAATAGTCAGTACTATTTATCTTTGGGAATTTCTTACCCTAATGAAACCGACAAAAGGGAAGCTGCAAGGCTAGGAAAATCACCTGGTGGTGACATATTTATTCATGGCCGAGATAAGTCACCAAAATGGTGGAAACGCGATTGGACGTTTGGTTGCATAGCGATACGCAACCATGAAATGGATGAAATTTATAGCGCTGTCGATATTGGAACGCCCATTTTTATTCTACCGTGAACACCTAAGCTTGCCCCCCTACAACCAGGGTCCACCAAATTTTTCCACTTGGCTCCTGATACCAAGAGAAACCTAAATCAAGTGCGTTTGGATCTAAAATTACCGCTCTTGTGTTTTTATTTTCCATCCAAGCAGATAGAGTATCTAATTCATTCTCAAATGTTTCAGAAATTACTTCGCCTAGAAAATCTCCAGCATAGCTCAGACGCCTGGCTCTGTCTAATGGCGAGGACCCATCAGATCCAAAGTGCCAAGGACGGTTTTGAACTGACATATCACGAGAATGCGTTGCTGCCGCTGCATTTAGCCTAGCATTCAACTGCAAACTTGGCAAAGACCGGCTAGACCTTAAAACATTTACAGCATCAAGCATCCGGAACTGTATTTGGGCCGTTGATTGAGCTCGCATATCATAAATTTTGGGCACTGGTTTTCCATCCGATGCCATTTGTATTTCTTGAGGAGCACAGCCTAATAAAAAGGCTGATATTAAAATCGAAATCATAAACTTTAGCATGACGTCCCGCACCTATGCTTTTTTTATCTAGCCACCCAATATTTCCAATTGAGCCTGCAACGTTCTTGCATTAAAATATTAAGAACACAATTAAGGTTTTTCTATGATAAAAATTAATCGCCGTAATTTTTTGAGAGTCTCTGGCGCATCTTTGTGTGCTCCAAGCCTTGCTCTATCAAATGTAAACCAAGACAACACAACAGAAATAGAAAAAGAAATTTCAGAAAACATAAGACACAATGTCTCTAGTTTTAGAGCCTTAAATTGGAAACCATATTTTAAAACACTCAAAAGAGGTGCCATTTTAGTTGATATTTCTTCTAGGGCATTGCACTTCTGGTCATCAGACGAACAAATTTATCGTTTATTTCCATCGTCAGTTCCTATGTCTGATGACTTAATTAAAACTGGTAGAACCAAAGTAACCAAAAAAGTTGAAGGCCCAAGCTGGAGACCCACTCCTGCTATGAAAATAAGAAATCCAGAGTGGCCTGATTTTATAGGCCCAGGACCTGAAAACCCCTTGGGAACACACGCTCTATATCTGAGTTGGACATATTTCCGAATTCATGGCACCCATGACACAAGAAAAATAGGGCGCCGATCATCAAACGGATGTATTGGTCTTTACAACCAGCATATTGCAGAATTATTCAAAATGACAGAAGTTGGTACACAGGTTCTTATTATCTAAAACTTCGAATTCTGTTTAATAGAAGCATTAAAACTTAATAGATGTTTTTTTTCCACTCTAAGAAGATGGACAAATGGAAATTACCCCAAATAATTCAGCAGAAATTGAAATTCACTCAGCCTCTGTTTTTAATGGGGAGGAGAAAATATTAGAAAATTTAAGTCTCTCTATTAGCGAGAAAAGGGTTGGGTTTATAGGTCGTAACGGTTCGGGCAAAACAACACTTTTACGCGCTATGGCTGGCTTACAAAAACTAAATAATGGAAAAATTTTAATAGATGGGGTCGAAGTTGCAAAAGACAGAAAAGAAGCGATTAAAAAGGTTGGCATTGTTTTTCAAAACTCGGATCATCAAATCATTTTTCCAACTGTTGGCGAAGAACTTCGATTTGGTTTAACCCAACTAGGTCTAAGCAAAAATGAAGCTGACTTCAAAGTAAACGCTTGTTTAAAAGAATATAATAAACTTGAGTGGTTCGATCGATCCATTTCGACCTTATCTCAAGGGCAGAAACACTTGGTTTGTTTGCTATCAGTTTTGTTAATGGAACCAAAGGTCTTACTATTAGATGAACCATTTACTGGCATTGACATACCAACACAGCGCAAATTGGAAGAATACCTAAGGCCTTTAAATCAAACAGTCGTTCTTGTTTCCCATGTTCCAGAAACATTTGAAAACTATGAAAGAGTAATCTGGATAGATGAAGGCGGTGTTCAAGCTGATGGCACACCAAGAGGTGTCATAAAAAAATATCAAGATGCCATGTATAAATACTGTGAAAAGAATATTTAATGTTCGATAATATTTCATCTCACAGCACAAAATTAGATGAAGTGCCTGTTCATAAAAAGATAATCTTTACCTGCTCTATCGCCGCAACTTTATTTTTTATAACGAGTCCAATTATAATGTTCAGTATATTTTTGGTGCTCCTGCTAATCTATTTTTTTGTAGGAGGACTCAAATTTCTTTGGGCAGGATTTTACCAGCTAAAAATTACTATTCCTTTTGTGGTCGTTCTGGCTCTTTGGCATTTCTATTCAGACCATTTAGATAAAGGTATAACCCTTATTTTTCGTCTTATTTCCGCATTTTTGCTCGCAAACCTTTTTTTAATGACGAGCAAAGTGCATGATATCATTTTAGTAATTCAAAGATATTCATCTAGTCTTAAAGTATTTGGGGCAAACCCACATGCCGTATCTATAACGATAGGCCTTTTTGTTAGGTCAATCCCAATACTTTATCAAAGAGCTAGGAATTTAATGCTTGCGCAATCAGCAAGATCGACTAAACGAGGTTTTTGGAGAATTTCAGTACCTCTAGCGATATCAATTTTAGATGACGCCGATCACGTGTCAGAAGCTCTTCGCGCCAGAGGTGGAATAAAGAAGCGAGACGATTGATGGAAAAAACAAGTGTTCTAGTTGCCTTATTTGCCGCTTTGATCGCTGTACTTGGATTGGTACCTGCTTTCCCCTTGGCTTCCGGAGTACCCATAACCGCACAAAGTTTAGGTGTGATGCTTTGTGGAACCATTCTAGGTTCAAAAAAAGGCGGTTTAGCAGCATTATTATTTATTCTTTTAACATTAGTCGGTTTACCGTTATTAGCTGGTGGAAGAGGTGGGATTGGCCTGCTCGCCGGGGCTTCTGCAGGTTTTATAGTAGGGTTTCCCTTTGCAGCATATATCACTGGCTGGCTTATGGAAAAAACTAAATCTGTAGATATACAAATTTCTGTCGCCCTTTCTTCCATAATGGGAGGCATAGTCGTACTGTATATTCCCGGCCTTATTGGAATGATGATTAATGCTGGGATGTCACTAAACGCGGCAATCGTAGCTGTTTCTGTCTATCTTCCTGGCGATATTTTAAAGGTGACACTTGCAACAATCGTTACTAGTGCGATATTTAAAGCGCGCCCCGAAAGTATAATAGCCAGACATTAAGACTTTAACATCATGGCTGAACCAATACCACCAGCTGCAGCTATTGACGCAACTCCAAGAGTTCCAGGTACATTTATAACTTCATTAAACAAACGAACTGCTAATATAGTACCTGACGCACCGATTGGATGACCTCGAGAAAGAGCTCCTCCCCTTATATTAATTTTGTTCAAATCAAGATTACATTCACGCGTACATAATATAGCTTGTGCTGCATAAGCCTCCATAAGTTCTATAAAAGTTACTTTTGATAAAGTTATTCCTGTTTGATCTAAAAGTTTTTTTATTGCCCCAATTGGCGCCAAGGGAGTTTCTTCAGGAAGGACCCCACTTTTTGCATATCCTAAAACCTCGACTCCTTTTTGAATTTTATTTTTTAAAAACCGCTCTGATGCTAAAACAAGAAAGGCAGCGGCATCAGCCTCAATTGCACTGTTGGCGTAGGTAATTGTATCTGATAATACAGGGGCTCGGTCACAAATTTTTTGATTTAGTTTTCGAGTAAATAAGTCATTTTTTTGATTTAAGATTGGCGTTATTTCAGATCTGAGAATGTTTTGGGATTTAAGTGCTTTCAAATGGCTATTAATACTCCATTCGTCCTGCTCTTTTTTACTGATCCCAAACTTTTTAGCGAGCTTTGCCGTGGCTTCAGCTAAGTCAGGGTCATTAAAACCAGCGGGGGCGAAAGCTGGCCTATCATATTGGACTAGTGGTTGATCAGAGTTTTCAGGGTGCAATCTTACCGGGCGCTTTGAGTAACTTTCCACGCCTCCAGCAACCACAATTTCCGCATGACCATTTTTTATGAGATCAGCACCAATACTTATTGCATCTAATCCACCACAACATTGCCGATCAATTGATACTCCACCCACTGAGAGACTTAATTTTGCTTCTAAGCTAACCATACGAGCAGGATTTCCACCAGCACCTAACGCATTTGAAACTATAAGTTCATCAACTGCGGACTTATCTATTTTTGCTTCTTTTAAAACATCTCCAACTACCTGAGCTGCTAATTCATAATAGGTCAGTGATTTGAATGCTCCTAAACGTGGAGCTACTGCACTCCGCTTGCCTGCAATTATAAAAACCTGTTTACTGGTCATGAAATCGACTTTTCAAACTTCTTAAATCTGTCTTTCCTGAAGCGAGCAAAGGCCAGTCGTTTAAATTAACCTTATGAATTTTCTTCGGCTTAAATACTGGATTAAATTCTTTGAGAATACCATAGAGTAGTTCAGAATGGACGTCACCTTTTGTTGCTACTGCGGCTACAATTCGGTAATCGCTCAGTTGATTTTCTACTGTCCAAACTGCTGCATCTATTACTTTTTCAACTGTTTTGAGTTTATCTTCGATTTCGTAGGTTTCTAACGTTTTATCAGCAATAGTAATTCGTTGGGAGCCTTCACTGATTAAAAATAAATACCCGTCTGTATTTATCGTTCCATACTCATTTATAGTTAACCAATCATCACACCAAATTAAATTTTTGTTGGATCCTTGAGCATATTTCATAAATAGGTAATCAGATTTTACCCATATACGGTTTTTATATGGCCCATTTTGTTCTATTTTTATGTTAACATTTGGGAAGGCCTTACCCACTGACCCAATAGGTGTAGCGTTATCTGAAACTGTTATGAAACTAGTTTCACTTGAGCCATAAAATAAATTTAGAACCGCATTCGGAAAAATTTTTTCTGCCATTTCTCTAGTTTGCGAATTCAAACGCCCCCCCCCAATGAATACATTCGAAACATCAGGTAGAATTATAAAATGAGAAGATATAAATCGAATTTGTGTAGGCGTGATGTAAACAAAAGTTGGCTTGAACTGAACCAAAGCTTTTATTTCATCTTTAGATCTTAGTTGCTGAACGTGGTGCACGTTATGTCCTAAGTATAAAGCTTCAAGTATTCCATATAATGCTAATGAGTGTGCCAGATTTCCAAATATAACATAGTTTTCTTTCCCTTTGTGGAATGCATTTATAACTTCAAATGAGTTTACCCAGCTTTGGGCAGTTCTTAGAACCTCCTTAGGTTCTTTTGATGTTCCACCAGTTTTTGTTCTGAAAACGCCTATGTCATCACTTTTGTTGGTTTCAACTTTCTCAGAGTCCAATATGATTGGGCAATTTCCTTTGACATGTTCTTTAATAAATCTCGCTATTGGTAAATTTTTAGCTAAAGCATTTGTGAAATTGCTAGGCTTCAATTGAAGGCTCGAGTAATTTGCCTCGGTATGCCACTTGAATAAACTTGCCAATTTCACCACCAAGACTTTTACTGTAATTAAGGCCTATATTCTCTGAAAAATATGTGCCTATAGCGTTGAGATTTTTTATTTTTGACGTAACTATAGTAACAACTGAACTTGGAAAATCAAAAAACACTGTATATTCTTAAATTCTGAAAATTTTTTTAAGGGAGCCAGACCGATTAATCGCATCGTTGACATTTCTAATCTTAAAAGATCTGCGGAAAAAGTTATGCGGTTGGATCGTATGGGCTCAATGCATCAATCAAGGCTTTCTTTCTTAAGACAATTTCTAAGAAGAGTTTCCAAACAAAACTGGAAGTTTAATAGAGATCTATTTGAAATAAACGCCCATGGTGTAGGAAGAGCACTATACAGGCTGAGCACTCCATCACGTGATTACACTCTAGTATGCTTTGCGCATGATTTACCTGACGAGATGCGAAGCGACCGTGTCATAGCTTCTGCTTGGGACGCTACATTTACCCTCTACGATGGAAAGCCTTCAATTGATGATATAAACAGACTAAGCCAACATGTACCTTATCAAGAAGAAGGTCGCCTAACACAAAATGAATTATGCCTATCACGCGCAAACCGTTCTGTTAGATTGTGGGATTATGTTTTGAACTGTCTTGCAGAAGGTAAGCAGCCCGACTTAGATCGAATTAGGGATGTTGGGTATTTAATGCGTACAACTGCAGTATATGGATCTGGAAAGTTTGGTTCAGCCGACCGCCGAGTTGTAGAAAAACGAGAAGAAGCAAACTCCCCTTTCCAACTAGAAATGATGACTGTTTATTTAATCCGCACATTTGTGATGGATTTAATCGAACACTTAGCAGTAATGAAAAACCCAGAGACAGCGGTAAAACTTGATAGCTCTATAAGACGTTCTTTTGGGGTCGGTAATTCTACTGGTCTTGGGATGGCTCCATTTTTAATCAATCATCCTAGGTTAATTCATAATTGGTTTGAAGCTAAAGAAAATGCCATAGCAACAGTAAAAAATGTTAAAGATGCTTCTCAGAATGAAATTTCAAAATTTAAAGAACTCGTAACGAGATTAAAGCCGCATTTAAAAGCTTGGCAATCTGAACACCCTGTACAAGTTAAAAAAAACCTCGTCCTAGAAAAGGATATAGAAAAACTAGAAGATAAGTTAGAAGGCTTCAACTTCCATATTAAGTTTCCATGGAAAACTTTATGCGATTGGTCGGAAAAAGAGTTAAGTATCGAAGGTCAAGAAATGTTGAATTCTTTAGTACTTGAGCCTTATGGGCACCTAATAGATAACTTTGGCGATCAGATGTCTTGTGATGAGACAAAACTATTCCCGATAAATGGCGACATGACAGTTGAAAGTGTAAAGTCGACTATCGAGGCATATTATAGCTGGGCCTTAGAGATTGATTGGTCAGACCCAAGTTGTAATGCAAGAGCGTGGTACACTTCAGAAGAAAAATTAGAGCCACGTCTGGGTGAACGATTTGAGATGCCAGAGTTAAACGAATACGAACAGGCTCTTCAGCCAGGACGAGATGTGGCACGTGCATATGCAAATCTTTGCGAACTTGAACCTAAAACCCCTCTAGCAAGTTTTTTAACAGTATACCCAGAACATAGGCATATAATACGCCGCTGCCTTACTTGTGGTGAATTACCATTTTCAGAAATAAGAGATAACACTATTGATAGCTCAATGTTGCCAATTGATATGTTAAGAGCAAAGCTATCGTTTTTTGGTGCTTGTCATTTTGATCCTCGCTCAGACCGATGGGTCAGAATTAATATGTTTAAAGGTGCACCATTTCCAGACGAATTATCGTCGGGAAGTGACCCAGAAGATTGGATTTGGGCACCTTGAGTGAAGAGATCGAACTCTCTCTAAATGAATATGAAGCTCTCCTTAATAAGGCTGCTGTAGGCTCAGGTCTATCATGGGGCATTGCTGAAGACGCTGCAGCTTGCGGTGCGTGGTTTATGTCTTTTGGTGTTAATGAACTCGATACTTGGATTGAACACTTACACGATAAAAGATTTTGGATAGACTACTGTAAGAAAATAGATCAGCCCAGTAGCAATAAACTGAGTAATATTTTTGACTTAGCCGCTTTAGTCTACGTGAGACCTGAAAAGAAAGTGCAGGTGAATAATTATGAATGGACTGGCGAAGAGCTTATAATCGATGGGTATAAGCAAACACCCTCATTTCGGGCTTGCTTGAGTGAGAAACAATTCAAAACATTAAATAAATACGCCTACAAAACTTACGCACCTGCAACTGATGAAAGTAGGTTAAGTGGCGCAGGGGCTGGGCTGTCCGACAACGATTAATTACTTAGTTATTTTTATTTAGACCAAATAAAGATTTAAGCGGCCCTTTTTTTGATTGGCGCCCATAACGTTTTGTTGGTGGCATATAACAAAGCGGAAAGTAAAATTAGAAACAGTACTGCTCTAAAACCAACATGTTTCCTAGCCATCATCTTTGGCTCAGCTGCCCACGTTAAAAAGGCAGCAACGTCCATAGCTTCGTGTTTCAAATCGTTTGAATGACCATCATCATAATCCACGTCCTCACCATACAATGGAGGAGCCATCGCAATCCAACGACCAGGATAAGCCGTGTTTTCGTAGAACACAGTACCAAACTCTTCTTTTTCTTCTCCAGTATAGCCAGCCAGTAACGACGCTATGTACTCTGCACCACCCATTCCTTTTACTAATTGGTTGATACCCGTACCCATTGGACCATGAAATCCAGCCCTAGCCTTCGCCATGAGAGACAAGTCAGGAGCACCAGCATCAACAACTTCAGGGAAGTGATCTGTCGGTTTTGCAGGCCGATAATCATCGAGTTCTGGATCAAAGATCTCATAGTTCTCAGCATAAGCGCGAACCTGATCTTCCGAATAACCCAAACCACCTTCATCTCCCAACGTACGGATTGGAACATATTTCAAGCCATGGCATGCTGAACATATTTCAGTGTAAACTTTTAGACCTCTCTGAAGTTGATTTTGGTCATAGGACCCTAGGGGACCTTCAAAGGAAAAATCAAAATCTTTGATGTAAGCATCTCCACCACCTGCAGCAAAAGCTGAGTTAGCAACTAAAACAAAAGTAGCGGTGATTTTAGCAAGAGGTTTTATGAGAGAAAATATATTCATTTTTTTACCTATTCGGCTGGCATTTCTATTGACTTGCCATTTTTGTTGTTAAAATCGTCTTCAATAGTTTCAGGTTGTGCAGTTGGCTTTTCCAAAACACCTAGCAAAGGAAGAATAACAAGAAAATAAGCAAACCAGTACGTTGATGCGATCAATGACAGAGATGCATATGGTTCCTCAGCAGGCATTGCTCCTAGCCACATGAGAAGAAAGAAGTCTAATACTAATATTGCAAACCAAAGTTTTAGCATTGGCCTATATCGAGCAGACCGTACCGACGAAGTGTCAAGCCACGGAGCTACTGCCATAACCAAGATCGCTCCAAACATTGCTAAAACACCAAAAAACTTAGCATCGATGATTCCGCCAGTTAAAAAGCTTACGATCTGTACCACCCAAACATCAGCGGTAAAAGCGCGTAAGATTGCATAAAACGGTAGAAAGTACCATTCGGGAACAATGTGAGCTGGAGTGGCTAGGGGGTTAGCCTCAATATAGTTATCTGGGTGACCAAGATAATTTGGCATAAAACCAACGATGGCGAAAAACACGACCATTATCACTGACAGAGCAAATACATCTTTGATGATATAATAGGGCCAAAAAGGCACTGTGTCTTTTTCAGCTTCTTCCTTTGAACCTCGGCGAACTTCAACGCCTGTCGGATTGTTATTTCCAGTGGTATGGAAAGCCCAAATATGAACAATCACCAATCCTGCAATAAGAAAAGGAAATAAATAATGTAGGCTGAAGAAGCGGTTCAGAGTTGCATTATCGACGGCTGGACCACCTAGTAAAAGGGTTTGAAGTGCATCTCCAATGAAGGGAATGGCGCCAAACAATCCAGTGATAACAGTTGCACCCCAGAAAGACATTTGTCCCCAAGGTAATACATAACCCATAAATGCTGTCGCCATCATCAAAAGATAAATCAGCATTCCAATTATCCAAGTTACTTCTCTAGGTGCTTTGTATGATCCATAATATAAGCCCCTAAAAATGTGAGCATAAACCGCTATAAAAAACAGCGATGCTCCGTTGGCATGAAGGTAGCGAAGCATATGACCACCGTTAACATTTCTCATGATATGTTCTACGCTAGCAAACGCTTCATCAACGTGAGGGGTATAATGCATCGCAAGAACAATGCCCGTTATGATTTGCAGAGCAAGGCAAAATGTAAGCACAGCTCCCCAAATCCACATCCAGTTCAAATTTTTTGGAGTTGGTAACATGATAGTATCGTAAAGCAGACCAACAATAGGTAGCCTACTATGGAGCCATTTTTCGCCTTTTGATCCTGGTTCGTAGTGGTCGTGGGGAATTCCTGCCATTGCCCTAAATCCTTATCCTAACTTTATCGTCGTATCGTCTACAAAAACTGCTGGAGGTACTGCTAAATTTTCTGGTGCTGGACCTTTACGTATTCTACCCGAAGTGTCGTAGTGGGAACCATGACATGGGCAAAACCATCCGTTGAATTCGCCGGCACCATCACCTAATGGAACGCAACCCAAGTGCGTACACACACCCATCATTACCAACCATTCACCGCTTTCATCCAAACTTCTATTTGTATCATCTGCAGAAGCCTCTGGAATATTGTCGTTACGAGCCATGTTATCTAGTAGTTCATCAAGATTGACATTTTTGGCTTCTTCTATTTCTGCTTCGGTTCGACGGCGGATGAAAACAGGTTTGCCAAGCCACTTAACGGTTAATTGCGTACCCGGTTCGACTTCAGATACATCTACTCTTATAGATGCTAAGGCTTTAACATCAGCAGATGGGTTCATCTGATTGATAAGAGGCCAAACCGCAGCTCCGGTTCCTACAGCAGCCGCCCCACCCGTTGCATAAAATAAAAAGTCTCTGCGAGTACCTTCATCTTCTTCAATATTTGCCACAACAAAGCTCCAACACTTTTTCAATAAAAATAATAATTTGCAGTTATTTTATTGAGATTCTTAATTATGGAGGGTTATTTAGCTCTAAGGACAAAGTTAGTCCAGATCTCTGTCAATTTAATGCCCAATTTATTGCATTAAGCGCTAATGTGTCGCGGTTATTAAATGTTTGACTTAGAGATCTAATAAGTTTGATCTCAATAAATAGTCTGGTAAGCTTATCGCTATGATCCGTTTTTGTTTTTTATTCCTTCTTATTTTTAATGTTTTTACCATAAAGATGTCGCATGCAGAATCTTTAGAAATAAGCGTTTACGGAGGTATTCAATCATCACCACACAGCCGCATAACTGGTAAACCGGATGCTAATGGAGCCCAATATAGCGAATTGGTTGGCTGGAAAGGTAAATCTTTTGATGCACCAATTTATTATGGCATAAGAGCGACATTTTGGAATTCAAATAAATTAAACTATGGGGCAGAATTTACCCATGCAAAAGCATATGCACCCAGCAGCGCATTACAAAGTGCAGGATTTGACCGACTAGAGTTTACAGATGGTCACAATATTATAACATTAAACATCAATAAGAGATGGAAGATGGGCAATTTTAATAGCTATTCTCTTTTTGGGTTAGGAATAGCTTTCCCACATGTAGATGCACTACCAACTGGCGGTATCCATACATTTGAATATCAATATACAGGTCCTGCTATGCGAGCAGCTTTGGGTTTATCACGAAAATTGAATGACAACTTTTCAGTATTTGCTGAATATCAGTTCACTGCATCAGACAATAAAGTTTCATTAAGAAATGGCGGAAGTTTAAGCACCACTCTGCTAACAAATGCTGTTAACGTTGGCGTCAGTTACAACTTTTAAAAGTAACTCTCACGATCTAACCAATTTATCATAACTTTCAGATATCTCTTTGGTCAGCGCTCCTACTTCAAAAGTATAATCACCAATTTGACCAACAGGTGTTACCTCGGCTGCAGTTCCTGTAAGCCAACATTGCTCAAAACCTTCCAACTCATCAGGCATTATATGCCTTTCAATTACTGAAATGCCTTTCTTTTTCAAAAGATCAATCACCGTTTGACGAGTAATTCCATTTAAAAAAGCGTCCGGTTTAGGGGTGTGAACTTCACCGTCTTTTACGAAAAACATATTTGCTCCTGTTGCCTCTGCAACATAGCCACGATAATCAAACATCATAGCATCGGAACAGCCTTTGTCCTCAGCTGCATGTTTGGACATCGTCGCAATCATATAAAGACCTGCAGCTTTTGCTTGTGATGGCGCCGTTGCTGGATCTGGTCTTCTCCACTTTGCTATGTCTAGTTTGGCCCCTTTAAATTTTGCATCACCGTAGTAATTTCCCCACGACCAAACTGCCACAGCAACCCTAACCGGGTTTCGTGACGATGCCACACCCATATCCTCACCTGCACCACGCCAAGCAAAAGCTCTAACATAAGCATCTGAGAGGCCATTTTTTTCTAGTGCCTGATATTTTGCATTTTCTATTTCTTCAACAGTGTATGGGATTTCAAAATCAATCAAATTGGCTGACTTCTTAAATCTTTCCGAATGTTCCACACTTTTAAAAATTTTACCATTATACGCGCGCTCGCCTTCAAAAACAGAGCTGGCATAATGCATAGCATGGGTCAGTACGTGAACGTTGGCATCTCTCCAATCGACAAAGTTTCCATCAAACCAAATTTTGCCATCTCGATCATCATAGCCGCCAGACATAGTACATCCTTTCAACACGCACATAGTTTTCAAATATTACAAAATTAAGACCGAAACGGACATAAAATTTCGCAAAATGTCAGATTGGCTAGCATTTGATACTTACAATGTCAATAAGACTGACTTATTATAAAGTGACTTTGGAGAAACGAAATGAGCAACTCAAGTAACATCACTGGCGAGTCACTTCTGTACCTCACTGACAATCAATTAAGGCAAGGTATTGAAGCCATGTTTTTTGCATATCGAGGCTTTACTGCTGACCCAGATAGAATTTTAGAAGAATACGGATATGGGCGAGCCCATCATCGTGCAATACATTTTATAAACGGATCACCAGGGACAACTGTGAACAACTTATTGAACATATTGGGAGTGACAAAACAGTCATTGAATAGAGTTCTGCGAACTTTAGTGAATGATACACTTGTTGAAGTGAAAATTGGCGTCCAAGACAAAAGAGAAAGACACCTCTACCTAACCAGTCAAGGACTTCAATTACAAGAACGTTTATCCGCAGCCCAAAGTAATCGAATGAGAAAAGCTTTTAAAAATGCCGGGCCCAACGCAGTTTCTGGCTTCAAAACAGTTTTAGAAGCTATGATGGACCCTGAATTAAATAGAATTTACTCAAAGTTAAGAGAAGAGGGTCATTAACATGGATCCACACCTTTTAATTGTGGATGATGATGAACGGATACGTTCTCTTTTGCAGCAATTCCTTGTCCAAAGCGATTATTTAGTATCGACTGCTGAAGATGCCGAACAAGCTCGCACTCTTTTGTCTGCAATAGAATTTGATTTAATTATCCTCGACGTAATGATGCCTGGGCAAGACGGTATTTCATTTACTGCCGAGCTTCGGACTTTGCAAAATAATACGCCAATTTTATTGCTAACAGCGCGTGGGGAAACAGAAGATAGGATCAAAGGTCTAGAGGCTGGTGCGGATGATTATCTTCCAAAGCCCTTTGAGCCCAAAGAGTTATTACTGCGCATAAATGCAATCTTACGCAGAATGCCAGATTTAAAAGAAGATCAGATGATGCCAAAGACTTTGAGTTTAGGCCATTTGAAATATGATGTTGCACGCAACGAACTTTGGGAAGGCGAAACCCAAATACGTTTGACCACAACTGAAAGCCAACTTATGAAAATTTTCACCTCAGCTTTAGGTGAACCTATATCACGTGTCGACTTAGTCACATCTTTAGGAAGGGACATCAGCTCAGCACAAGATCGAGCAATTGATGTTCAAATAACAAGATTACGGAGAAAAATAGAAGTAAACCCCGGCCAACCAAGATACCTACAAACCGTAAGAGGTGCTGGTTATATGCTTCTTTTTGATTAAGTGAAAAACCAGTTAGTTTTCGCTGTTATTAACGCTAGCAGTTACATAATTTACGCTAAGGTCTCTGTCGGATAAAGACCAAGACCATTTTAAAGGATTAAAAACAAAACCTTTTTTATCAACGGGCGTAAGACCAGATTCAGAAATTAATTGATACAGCTCATCAGGTTTGATGAATTTAGACCATTCATGAGTTCCTTTTGGAAGCCAACGCATTACATATTCAGCACCAACTATCGCCATAGCAAAACTTTTAGGGTTTCGATTAATTGTGGAACAAACCATTAATCCACCTTTTACCAAAAGTTGCCTACAGGCTGTTAAATAAGAAAGCGGGTCAGCTACATGTTCAACAACCTCCATGTTAAGAACGACGTCAAATTTCTTGCCACTCTCAACCAACTCTTCTGCCGTCCCAACTCTGTAATCAATTGAAAGATTAGACCGCTTTGCATGCGCTTCAGCTACTGGTATATTGCGCGCAGCAGCATCAACTCCTACAACATTAGCACCCAAGCGAGCCATGGGCTCACAAAGGAGCCCTCCTCCACAACCAATATCCAATATTTCAAGGCCTTTAAAAGGCTTCTTGCTTTTTAGATCCCGATCAAATTCTAAAGCTATCTGACTTATGATATAATCAAGCCTACATGGATTAAGCATGTGCAGGGGTTTGAATTTACCATTAGGATCCCACCACTCATCAGCCATGGCTTCAAACTTGGCAACTTCTTTGGGATCTATTGTATCGATAGCAGCTTTCATCGGACACTCCGTCTGGTCATTTGGTAGTAAAATACCATATAGTCTAAATATGGATAAATTCTCTGGTCAAAAACGCGCAGCGCAATTTCTATTCCCATCAATCGATCCCTTCGAAAGTGTGATGTTGGATACTGGCGATGGCCATGAAATTTACGTGGAAAGATGCGGCAATCCAAATGGGAAACCTGTAATTGTTTTGCATGGTGGACCTGGGGGTGGATGTAGCCCTGTAATGAGAAGGTATTTCGACCCAAGCAAATATCATATCATTCTCTTTGATCAACGTGGATGTGGACGCTCTAAACCACAAGCTTCAATCAAAAACAATACAACCTGGCATCTTGTGAATGATATAGAAATGATTAGAGAAAATTTTGATGTTTCTGATTGGATTGTATTTGGAGGAAGTTGGGGAGCCACCTTAGCACTCCTATATGCTCAAAAGTTTCCCAAACGAGTTAACAATCTCCTGCTCCGTGGTGTTTTTTTAATGACAAAACCAGAATTGGACTGGTTTTACGGCGGGGGCGCTGGTCTTTTTTGGCCTGATCTTTGGAAAAAATTTAAAGATCCAATTCCCACAGATGAACAATCAGACCTTATAAAGGCATATAACACACGTCTTTTTTCAGGTAATATCAGACAAGAAATGGAATTTGGACAGCATTGGTCAGCATGGGAAAATGCCCTTGCCTCAATTGCTTCTGACGGCATATCTGCCCGCGCACCTGCAGACTATGCGAGAACATTTGCTCGTCTTGAAAATCACTACTTTATAAACAATGGCTTTTTAGAAGACAAAGACGCCATTTTGGAAAACATGGATAAGATAGCAGACATTCCCGGTCACATTGTGCAAGGACGATTTGATATGATTTGTCCCCCAACAAGTGCATTTAAATTATTTGAGACATGGCCAAAAGCCAAAATTAAATTAGTACCTCAAGCAGGACATGCTATGTCGGAACCTGGTATATCATCAGAACTGGTAAGAATTACGAATGAGCTGGCATCTTGAGATCAAATTTAAATTGTTGTTAAAATCGACCTCAGCAAAATTTTCTGGAAAAATTAAATGACTTTAAGAAACGAAGCAGCTTTAGATTTTTTACGTACCCGCCGATCTAGACCTGCCAAAACCTTAACCAAACCGGCTCCATCAAGAGATCAACTAATCGAAATCTTAGAAGCAGGAACTCGCGTCCCTGATCATGGTAAATTGGAGCCATGGAGGCTTAAAGTTCTGGAAAAGCCTACATTAGAAAAAATTGCTGGTGCTGCAAAAAAGTACTGTGAATCAATTAACTGCGAAGAGGCGGTCACGGCGAAAGCCTTAAAGCAATTTGAAGATGGCGAATTAGGCGTTCTTGTTATCGAGGTACAAAAGCCTTCTGAAAAGATACCTGAGATTGAGCAAACATACTCTGCTGGCGCTGTGTGCCTTAGCCTTGTTAATGCTGGACTCGCAGCAGGTTGGGGTGCAAACTGGCTCACTGGTTGGTTATCCCATGACAGAAATTTTGTATCAAAAACTTTCGGTCTTGACACAAATGAACGTGTTGCAGGGATCATTTATTTTGGAACAGAAACAGTAACTCCAGCTGAGAGACCTCGCCCAAATCTGGCAGAAATTGTTACCTGGGAATAATCTTTGTGGTGATCCGTACGGGATTTGAAACTGTGATCCACTGATTAAAAGTCAGTTGCGCTAAAAGCTTAGCTATAAATCAGTGCGCGCTCATTCGATTAAAGAAATCAATATCACTGATAGTAAGACTTCCTGATAAAATAACAGCAGTAATGATTATCCATATAATCAAAGAAATACCTGTTGTTATCCAAGCTTTCTTTTTTAAATTTGGGTTTGCAGGCGCACCTGCATGAGTTCCCGGCTCAACTTCTCCAACATCACCCTGAGTTTCAAGTCGGATCGGGATAACAACCAAAAAAACTAAAAACCAGATTACTGCAAACAAAACTAAAGCGGATGTTATACCCATTAAATCAAACCTGCTCTAGTTCTATAAGGGTTCCATTAAAATCCTTAGGGTGTAAAAATAAAACCGGTTTACCATGTGCACCAATTTTTGGCTCCCCAGATCCTAAAATACGTGCCCCTTGAGCACTGAGGTGATCTCTTGCTTTAATGATATCCTCAACTTCATAGCAAACGTGATGTATTCCACCAGATGGGTTCTTCTCCAAAAAGGCATCTATTGGGCTGTTGTCACCTAAAGGATGTAGCAACTCTATTTTTGTATTCGGAAGCTCAATAAATATAACAGTGACGCCATGATCCGGTTCTTCTTGGGGTTCCCCAACAGATGCCCCTAACATTTGCTTATATTGAGCGGACGCTTCCATTAAATCAGGAACAGCTATTGCAACATGATTTAATCTACCGATCATTTTAAACTCCAATTATTCTTGCGGTATTACCCGCAAGTTCAATTCCATTAGTTGATCTGGTAATGGCTCACTAGGAGCTTCCATCATTAAATCTTCCGCTCTCTGATTCATTGGAAACATTATGACTTCTCGTATATTTTGTTGATCTGCAAGTAACATGACAATTCTATCAATTCCTGCAGCACAACCTCCATGGGGTGGAGCCCCATACTGAAAAGCATTTACCATTCCACCAAATCTATTTTTTACTTCCGATTCATCATAGCCAGCAATTTCAAAAGCCTTAAACATAATATCAGGACGGTGATTTCGAATAGCTCCAGATACTAACTCGTAACCATTGCACGCCAAATCATATTGGTAACCTTTTACCTCTAAAGGATCACCTTCTAGAGCCGCCATTTCACCTTGAGGCATTGAAAAAGGATTGTGCTCAAAATCTATTTTCCCAGTTTCCTCATCTTTCTCATAAATTGGAAAATCAACAATCCAAGCGAAGGCAAAACGATCATTATCCGTCAAGCCAAGTTCTTCACCTATTACGTCTCTAGCCTTACCAGCAACCTTTTCGAAATTTTTAGGCTTTCCACCTAGAAAAAATGCAGCATCCCCGGTCCCAAGACCCAGTTGGGCCCGTAGAGCTTCCGTTCTTTCGGGGCCAATATTTTTCGCAAGAGGCCCTGCAGCTTCCATCCCATCGCCATTGTCTCGCCAGAATATATAACCCATTCCAGGCAGACCCTCTTTTTGTGCAAAGGCATTCATTCTGTCACAAAACTTCCTACTGCCACCAGTAGGTGCGGGAATAGCCCTAATCTCTGTGCCTTCTTGCTCCAATAAATTTGCAAATATTGCGAAGCCAGAGCCTTTAAAATGTTCTGAAACAACTTCCATTTTTATTGGATTTCTTAAGTCAGGCTTATCAGTTCCATACCACTTTGCAGAATCCTGATAGCTTATTTGAGGCCATTCAGCGGGATCATCTACTTTGCGAGATGAACCAAATTCTTCAAATATACCCGCAATAACTGGGGAAACTGTATCAAAGACGTCTTGCTGGGTAACAAAACTCATTTCCATATCAAGTTGATAGAAATCTGTAGGCGAGCGATCTGCACGAGGATCTTCATCTCTGAAACAAGGTGCGATTTGAAAATACTTATCAAACCCCGAAACCATAATGAGCTGTTTAAATTGTTGTGGAGCTTGCGGTAGTGCGTAAAATTTCCCCGGATGCAGCCGTGATGGCACCAAAAAATCTCTCGCACCTTCTGGACTTGAAGCTGTAATGATGGGTGTTTGATACTCTCGGAAATCCAGATCCCACATTCTTTTTCGAATAGATGCAATAACATCAGATCGTAATGTCATATTTTTCTGCATTACCTCTCTTCGGAGATCTAGATATCTATACTTAAGGCGAGTTTCCTCAGGATATTCTTGATCACCAAAAACGATAAGGGGAAGCTCTTCAGATGCTCCCAGTACTTCTAAATCGCGGACAAATACTTCAATTTCACCAGTTGGAATTTTCGGATTGACCAAACTTTCGTCTCGAGCCTTAACATTCCCATCAATTCTTATGCACCATTCCGACCGAACTGTCTCCATTTCTGAGAAAACTGGGCTATCTGGATCACATAAAACTTGGGTTATGCCGTAGTGGTCTCTTAAATCTATAAAAAGTACTCCACCGTGATCTCTTATTCTATGAACCCACCCAGATAGGCGGACAGAGTCCCCAACGTTTGTTTTATTTAAATCAGCACATGTGTGACTGCGATAAGCATGCATATTTAATATTCCAAATCGAGTATTGTACGCGCGATACAACTCTTTGTTGATCAGATGTCAAGTCTAGTGGCTTAAAACAGCATCAATTTCACCACGAAGTGCATTTCCCACAGTTATTTTTTCCGCCTCTTTAAGATCAGAAAAAGTGATAATTCCAACTTTACAGCTACCCTCTTCTATTTTTTTTCGCCTTAGAACTCCAGGCAAACATCCACTTGTTAGTGGTGGGGTTAACCACTGATTACCTTTTTTGACAAAAATATTAGTAATCGTTCCCTCACATACTTCTTTGCGCTCGTTTAAATAAATCAACTCATCTAGACCATCCGGCAATTTTGCCCGTTCAGTATCATAGAGTTCACGATTAGAACTTTTATGCAGCAACCAAGGGTCAGCAGAGCTCAAAACTGAGTTCGATAGGCCTATGATCCACTTTTTAGGGTTGGGTTGGAGAACAGAAGTTGTAAGATTGAATTTTCCATCAGTAGTTAATGTTAGCCGACACCTAAGACGATTTTCCGAATTAATTTTGTGTATTTTCTCCCTTATTTTTGAGGATTCAAATTTAAACTTTAATTTCCCAGCAGACTTGCACATTCGTTCTAAATGCAAATCAATGTCTGGCGCGCCGTGCTCTGGCTCCCATAGGAAGGTTTCGATAAGCTCTAAGCCTTCTATACTACTTGTGTAAATCGGGATTTCCAAAGTGCTTCCTCGTATTCAGAGTCCGAAGTGCTATCAAAAACAACTCCGCCACCAACATTCAATACCGCTTTCCCATTTTGCATCAACAATGTCCGGATAGCCACGTTAAACTCCGAACTACCATCTGGAGCCATCCATCCAATCGTTCCACAATAGATATCTCTGGGTCTTTGTTCCAATTCATGGATAATCTCCATCGCCCGAATTTTAGGAGCGCCTGTTATTGAACCACAAGGAAATAGAGCTTCAAATAGTTCAGTTACCGTTGTTTTTTTGTTCATTTCACCAACAATCAACGATGTCATTTGGTGAACTGTTTCGTATGTCTCTACTTGATAGAGCTCTGGCACTTTAACTGTGCCAACCTTACTTATTCTGGAAATATCATTCCTAAGCAGATCTACAATCATAAGATTTTCAGCTCTGTTTTTTATATCATTTTTTAGAAAGTTTAAATTTTGTTTGTCCCTTTCTGGATCTTGGTCTCGTGGTTGCGTACCTTTCATCGGTCTTGTCGCTATATTTCTCTGATCATCAGTCTTGAAGAACAACTCAGGGGATCTTGAAAGAATAGAGGTTGTACTATCCAATTCAATAAAAGCACCGTATTTAACTTTCTGCGTTTGTTGTAAATCCTGATAAAATGTCCACGGGTCTCCATCAAAATCTGCTAAAAGGCTAAAGGTTAAATTAGTCTGATAAATATCACCCGCCTCAATATAGGATAAAACTTTATCAAAAGTTTGGTTGTATTTTTTTTCATCCCATTGAGAGACAAATGGAGATATTGAATAAGCAGAATTACTCAAGTTTGTTATACATGGCCCATCAAAAACGCCAAACTGAATGAGTGGAATAGACCGATCTCCAGGAATTAAAGAAGTGATTTTTTTTTCCAGTACATACGACAGCTCATATGAAGCTAGACCCGCAATCCAATATCCTTCATCTAGATACCTTTGAAGTTCCTCTAAAACAAATCTCACTTCAGCAGGGTCGCTTGCTTTTAAAATTTTTATGGGATTTTCAAACCAATGTAGATCTGTTTTTGGCGCTGTATCAAAATGGATTTTCAATTTGCATGCCCTTACTGCTATTATAGATTTATAGCCCTGCTTTTGAACAGTTTATAGGTCTGAAACCGGATATTTTTAGAAAATTTACGATACCTCTTGCACCCAAAGTAATGTCCACTATAACGCATGACAATTTGCTCAAACATGGTCCAATAAAGTACTTAGGGCTAGAAAAATAAAAATGCCTAAAAGAACAGATATAAAATCTATCATGATTATTGGAGCTGGCCCAATTGTAATAGGCCAAGCCTGCGAATTTGACTATTCAGGAGCTCAAGCATGTAAAGCGCTTAGAGAAGAAGGATACAGGGTTGTACTTGTAAACTCTAATCCAGCAACAATAATGACAGATCCAGAATTAGCTGATGCGACTTATATTGAGCCGATTACTGCAGAAGTTGTTGCTAAAATTATTGAAAAAGAGCGCCCAGATGCTCTTTTGCCTACGATGGGAGGGCAGACAGGCTTAAATACGGCTCTTGAATTAGAAGCTATGGGCGTTTTGGACAAATTTAATGTCGAAATGATTGGGGCAAAACGAGCTGCAATAGAAATGGCTGAAGACAGAAAGCTTTTTCGAGAGGCAATGGACAGACTTGGGCTGGAAAACCCAAAAGCGACAATTGTAACTGCGCCCAAAAACTCTGATGGTTCAGCAAATCTGAATGAAGGCGTTCAGATTGCACTAAGCGCTTTGGATAAAATTGGACTACCCGCAATTATTAGACCAGCTTTCACTTTGGGTGGAACGGGTGGAGGCGTCGCATATAATCGAGCCGATTATGAACATTTCTGCCGTACTGGAATGGATGCATCTCCTGTCAATCAAATTCTAGTCGATGAATCTCTTCTCGGTTGGAAAGAGTTTGAAATGGAAGTCGTCCGTGACAAAGCCGACAACGCAATTATTGTTTGTGCTATTGAAAACGTCGATCCAATGGGCGTACACACTGGAGATTCAATTACTGTAGCACCAGCACTCACTTTAACAGATAAAGAATATCAAATTATGAGAAACGGTTCCATCGCCGTTCTGAGAGAAATTGGTGTTGAGACTGGTGGATCCAATGTTCAATGGGCAGTTAATCCAAAAGACGGCCGAATGGTCGTGATTGAGATGAACCCAAGAGTTTCCAGATCTTCAGCACTTGCGTCAAAGGCCACTGGGTTTCCTATAGCCAAAATTGCTGCAAAATTAGCCGTTGGTTACACGTTGGATGAGTTAGACAATGACATCACAAAAGTAACACCAGCTTCATTTGAACCAACAATCGACTATGTTGTAACAAAAATCCCTAGATTTGCTTTTGAAAAATTCCCCGGATCTGAACCTTATCTCACAACCGCTATGAAATCAGTTGGTGAAGTAATGTCCATTGGTAGGACCTTCCACGAAAGTTTACAAAAAGCCTTAGCTTCAATGGAAACGGGGCTAACAGGATTTGACGAAATAGAAATACCAGGTTCAGATGACGCCTCTTCCATAGTCAACGCTTTAAGCAAGCAAACACCCGACAGAATACTGACCATAGCGCAAGCAATGCGTTTGGGTATGGAAAATGATGATATTCAAGCTGTGACAATGTATGACCCCTGGTTTATCGAACGTATCAGGGAGATAGTTGACACAGAAGAAAGTGTCCGAAACTCAGGTTTGCCATCTTCTGCCGAAGATCTAAGAAGTTTAAAGATGTTAGGGTTTACTGACGCTCGTTTGGCTAAAATCACAGGAAAATCCGAACTAGAAGTAAGAAAAAAACGACATGATCTCGGTATAACTGCGGTTTTTAAGAGAATTGATACTTGTGCTGCTGAATTTGAAGCACAAACCCCATACATGTATTCAACATATGAAGCTCCAATGCTTGGTGATGTAGAATGTGAAGCGCGTCCATCTGCGGAAAAAAAGGTTGTTATTCTTGGTGGAGGACCTAACCGGATTGGTCAGGGAATAGAGTTTGATTATTGTTGTTGTCATGCATGTTTCGCACTGACTGATGTGGGCTATGAGACGATAATGGTTAATTGTAACCCAGAAACTGTTTCAACAGATTATGACA